>LNAP01000162.1_pt1 | contig 71292 bp, 55 predicted proteins | sample 602601 | NCBI WGS metagenome assembly LNAP01 (sample SAMN02440304, study PRJNA202911) | soil metagenome | biome: Subtropical and temperate rainforests or woodlands; isolation source: soil samples (1 kg each in a 20% v/v slurry with milli Q water) were... ...
CAATTTCCTGCGGATCTACAAGCCTGCCCAGCGGGATCGCTGCTGAGCTCTCCGCCTTATACTGCTCAACGGAAATTCCTTTCGCTTCCGCTTGCTGCAAAGCAAGCACTTCCGCTCTATCCGTAGCCGTAAGCCCCGGAGAAACCGAGTTAATTCGAATCCGATATTTCGCAAGTTCCTTAGAAATGCCTTTGCTGAAATTTAACAGCGCAACATTGGTTGTTCCACCCGGAAAGAACGAAGAAGAAGGTGTCCGTCCGGCACCGCCGACGATATTTACGATGCTGCCCTTCCGTCTTTCTTTAAAATGAGGCAGAACCGCTCTGATCGTACGAATATAACCAAGCAGCTTCAAATTCCATGAATCGGTAAAATCTTCATCAGTTAAGTCAAGAAATGCGCCCACCCGCGCCGAGCCTGCATTATTAATGAGAATATCGATCTGCCCAAAATTCTCGAATGCCGCTTCCGTCACACGCCGGATAACATCCTGCTCCTTCAAATTCCCTTCAACGGTAACGACTTTGGGAGCAGGCCCGTTCCCGCAAATCGATTCCTGCGATTCGATAGCTCTCTTGGCTGCTTCTAACTTGGAGAGGTTTCGAGCGGTAATAACCACGTTCCCCCTTCCTTGTAAAGGGACTGGGCAATGGATAGGCCAATCCCTGCGCTGCCGCCGGTCACAATTGCGGTCTTTCCTTCCAGATGTAAGCTCAACCTTATCACCATCGAAAATCATAATTGTAAACTTTCAATTTAAGCTAGCGAACACGCCTTAGCTTTAAGCGCCGGATGTACAGGCCGCCTTAATCCCAAATTCTCCCGAAGCGTTCTGCCGGTATACTCAGTTCGGAATAAACCGCGGCGCTGCAGCTCCGGCACAACAAGATCAACGAAATCTTCCAGTCCTCCCGGCAAATAAGGAGGCATAATATTAAACCCGTCCGCCGTGCCTTGTTCAAACCATTCTTGCAGCTGATCGGCAATTTGCACCGGCGTACCTTTGATCTCACGGTGACCGCGTGCTCCCGCAACGCGCTGGTACAGCTTGCGGATGGTTAAGCCTTCCCGCTCGGCCAAATCTTTCAGCAGCGTAAATCTGCTCTTGCCCCCGTTTATTTGCTCTAGCTCCGGCAGGTCCGGCAATGGGCCGTCTACCGGGTAAGGGGACAAATCAAAGCTGATCAAGTTGGAAAGCAGGCTCACACCCGCTTCTAAAGGAATTAATTCCTCAAGAAGCGCCTTCTTCTCTTCAGCTTCTTCCTCCGTTCTGCCGATGATTGGGAAAACACCCGGCATAATCTTGAGATCATCCGGCGAACGGCCGTAATTCGCAAGCCGCCCCTTTACATCGCTGTAGAATGCCTGCGCTTCCGCAAGCGTCTGCCATGCGGTAAAGATCACCTCTGCCGTGCGGGCCGCGAGCTCTTTGCCCGGCTCGGACGAGCCGGCTTGAATGACAACCGGATGGCCTTGTACCGGACGGGCTACGTTCAGCGGTCCCCTGACAGAGAACCATTCGCCTTTATGGTTTAACGTGTGAAGTTTGCTCCGGTCTGCGAAGACCGCATTGCGCTTGTCATATACAAAAGCGTCGTCTTCCCAGCTGTCCCAAAGCCCCGTTACTACGTTCAGAAATTCTTCCGCACGTTCATAGCGAAGCGTATGCAGCAAATGATCATCCTTGTTAAAATTCAGCGCCTCCGCAGGGTTCGCCGACGTCACTACATTCCAAGCAGCACGGCCGCCGCTTAAGTGATCTAAAGAAGCGAACTTTCTCGCCACATGAAACGGTTCGTTATAAGTAGTCGACACCGTAGCCGCCAGCCCGACATGCTCAGTCACCGCAGACAACGCGGAGAGCAATGTAATCGGTTCCGGACGAACGGTCACGGTTTGCGCGACCGCTTCGGGATATTTTTCCGAAACGGCATAGCCGTCTGCCAAGAAAAGCATATCGAACTTGCCGCGTTCCGCTATCTGCGCAATCTTCTTATAGAATCCGAAGCTGAGCACCTCGGATGCTGCAGCGTCCGGAAAGCGCCATGCCGCAACGTGGTGTCCCGGCGTCATTAAGAAAGCGCCCAGTCTCATCTGCCGTCCCTTACCGTTACTGACCATTTTGTCATATCCCTCCAATTTGAATTTTTACTCCGTCCAATGCCGTCTATCGGGACACTGCAGCAGCTGCAAATGGATTGACCGGTCTTCTTAAGCCGAAATGTTCGCGGAGTGTCGAGCCGCTGTATTGTGTACGGAACAATCCTCTGCGCTGAAGCTCCGGCACAACTTGCTGCGCAAACTCCTCTAATCCGCCAGGCAAATATGGAGGCATTACGTTAAACCCGTCGCTGGCTCCCAAAGTAAACCATTCTTCCAATTGATCAGCGACTTGCAGTGCCGTTCCGGCAAAAACCCGGTGCCCTCTGCCGCCCGCAAGCCTATGAATCAATTGGCGGATGGTCAGCTGTTCCCGTTTTGAGAGATCCACGACCAGCTGGAAACGGCTCTTATTGCCGTTAATCTCGTCAACACCAGGCAATTCGGGAAGCGAACCGTCAAGAGGATACGTATATAAATCCACACCCAGCATGTTTGACAGCTGCTGCAGCCCGTAAGCCGGCACTGTCAATTCATTGAGCTCCCGCTCCTTCTCCTTCGCTTCTGATTCCGTGCTGCCAATGATCGGGCAAATGCCCGGCAATATTTTCAACTGATCCGGATTTCGTCCGTATTTCACCAGCCTGCTCTTCACATCGGAATAAAACTGCTGCCCGGCTACCAATGTTTGCTGCGCGGTAAAGATGGCTTCGGCATACTGCGCGGCAAACTCTTTGCCGTCCTCAGAAGAGCCCGCCTGCACAAGCACCGGGTATCCTTGCGGCGATCTGGGGACATTTAACGGCCCCCGCACTTTGAACGTGTCTCCCGAGTGGTGAATTGGACGAACTTTACTGCTGTTTGCAAAAGTACCCGACTCCCGGTCGATAACAATCGCATCATCTTCCCAGCTGTCCCATAAGCTTGTGGCCACCTGCAGAAACTCTCTGGCCCGCTCATACCGTTTACTGTGTTCCAAATGAGTGTCCCTGTTGAAGTTATTCGCTTCGAATTCGCTTCCAGACGTTACGATGTTCCAGCCTGCACGGCCTTTACTGATATGGTCCAGCGAAGCGAACTTGCGGGCCACGTGAAACGGCTCGTTATATGTCGTCGATACCGTTCCGATTAAGCCGATCCGCTCTGTGACGGCAGCGAGCGCGGACAACAGAGTGAATGGCTCCAATCCGATAAATGCGCCATGCTTAATATTAGGGCTTACCGCGAGTCCATCGGCTAAGAACAGAGAGTCAAATTTTGCATTCTCCGCTGTTTGCGCCAGACGCTGAAAGTACTTGATATCGGTAATATTGTGCGGCTCCGTATCCGGGCGGCGCCATGCCGCCTCGTGGTGGCCCGCGTTCATAAGAAACACATTTAAGTTCATTTGTCTCTGCGCTCTGCTCACATCATCCACACCTTTCCACTCAAGTGAACATTATTCGTTTATGAATTGCTTCCACGCTGTCAATTTTTTCTCCGTAAGCACCAAGACATAGTTGATCGCAAGACCAATCACAGAAATGGAAATGATACCCGCGTACATTTGAGGGATTTGAAAACTAAACTGCGTATATTGGACCAAATAACCGAGTCCGGATTTCGCTCCAACCATCTCCGCAGCAACCAATACAAGAATGGAGCTGGCGCCGGCTTGCCGAATTCCAACGAAAATGGTAGGTACTGAGGCGGGAATAATGACTTTGCGGAACAGGCTGATCGAGGACAACCCCATCGATCGTGCCGATTTAATTAAGAGCGGGTCTACGTTGCGGACACCGCTGATCGTATTCAGCAGCAGAGGGAACACGCAGGCGTAGAACACGATCGCAATCTTCGACGTTTCACCAAGACCAAGCAGCAAGATAAATACAGGGAGGATCGCAAGCGCCGCTGTGTTGCGGAATAGCTCCAGCAGCGGGTTAAGAAATTCCGCGACCGGCTTCCACCAGCCGATTGCCAGGCCGAGCGGAATGCTGATGGCAATCGCGAGGAAAAATCCGCTGAATGAGCGTATCAGGCTCGCTTCGGTGTGTTCGGCCAAATCTCCGGATATCAGCAGATCCCACCATGTACTAACCACTTGGGAAAATGGCGGCAGAAAGGTCTCATTTGTTACGCCTAACCGCGGTGCCAACTCCCATAAAGCAAGAAATGCAATGATTGCAGCTGAACTTTTAAACAACGAATAAAGCTTCTTTAAAGACCATCGCAGCGCGTATAAACTTTGTTTGCGCTCTGTGTTCGCCTTCTCCTGTTTAAGTCCCGTTTGCAGTTCTACAGCAGTTGCATTACTCATTGGCTGCAGCTCCTTTCGAATTAGGTTTTTTGCCTGTGACAAGCAGGCTTTTCTCGATTTCCTGCTCCTGCGCTTTATGCACTTCGTCCTTCAGTAAATCCCAAATTTGATGGCGGATCGCCACAAATTTGGGATTGGAGCGCAGATCTTCCTCCGATGTTCTAGCGTTAAAAGGAATATCGATGACCGCTTTAATACGGCCTGGACGGGACGACATGACGGCTACCCGCTGGCCAAGATAAACGGCTTCTTCAATCCCGTGCGTGATGAAAATAATTGTCTTCCTCGTTGCTTCCCAAATGCGAAGCAGCTCACTTTGGAGCGTTTCTCTTGTCTGTGCGTCGAGTGCTGCGAAAGGTTCATCCATCAAAAGCACTTCAGGATCATAAGCCAAGCTTCTGGCGATCGCAATCCGCTGCTTCATCCCGCCGGAGAGCTCGTGCGGATAACGGTTTTCGAAGCCGGCAAGGCCGACCAATTGAATGAATTCGCGGGCGATTCGCTTACGCTCCTTCCGCCCTACGCCTTTCGTCTCCAATCCGAACTCAACATTCGCAAGCGCCGTTTTCCAAGGAAACAGCGCATATTGCTGGAATACGATACCTCGTGATAAGTCGGGTCCTGTAATCGGTTTGCCGTCCAGCAAAATTTGACCGCTACTCGGTTTCGTTAAGCCGGCAAGCAGATCGAGCAGCGTGGACTTGCCGCAGCCGCTCGGGCCGACGATCACCATAAATTCCCCTGGTCTCACGTCCAGGCTAATGTCTTGAAGAGCGGAGACAGGCTGGGTACTTGCTTTTAAGTGCCCGAGATTCCGCTGGATTCGAAACGACTTTTGCACATGCTGAATGCTGATTTTGGCTGTCATTTCCCATGCTCCTCTCACCGTTTATTTCTTTTCGTTTGCATATGGATTAAACTCATTCGTGTATAATCCCTCAACCTTTAATTTTCCTTCTTTCAACACATCTTCTTTTTCAAGCCATTTAATCCATGTATCGAACTCTTTATCCACGATTATCCCGCCGGTTCCGGCGACCCCTGTACTCTTCCAAAACTTTATGGCACTTGTATCTTCTTTACGACCGCGGGAATTGATGATTTTCTCAAAACGGGCAACGACTTCGTCACGCGGTGTAGTACGTGCCCACTCAATGGCTTTCGCGGTTGCTTCCACAAATTTGCGAGCCGTGTTGGGATGCTCTTTGATAAACTTTTTCATCAGCACATAGCTTCCGGCCGTAAATATGCCGAACAATTCCTTATCCGTAAACAGCGGATGAATGCCGCCGCGCTCCAATGCTTTGTCGCGCAGTATTCCGCCGAGTGTTGCAACGTCTACCTGATTTGCGCGAAGCGTTTGTTCCGTAGTTACCGGCGGGACAACAACGAGTGTCACTTTCTCAATCTCTTCCTTCGTCAACCCTTCACGGTGCAAATATTCTTTAATAACAAATTCATGATGGGCACCGAGCGTATTCACGGCGATTTTCTTCCCGATTAAATCTTTGGCTGTCTTGATCGGACTGCCGTCCAGCACGTAATAACCGGTCCATGTGTTATCATCAGCACCGTAATATCCGATCACCGGCTTAATGGGCGCACCCGCGGCAATCAGCTTCACGATCGCTCCGTTAAAGGCTCCGCCGAAATCGATATCCCCTGTCACAACGGCTTGGATATCCTGCGGGCCGCTGATCGTATTGCCGATGTAATTCAGCTTCAAAGGTGCCAAATATCCTAAGTCATCAGCTAATTCCGGAAACGTTACCGAACCGACAGAACCTTGGTATTTAAGCTCAGTCACTTCCAGTTCGTCACCTTTGGATCCTTTGCTAGCGTCGTTAGAGTCTTTTGCCGCCGAAGTTTTGGTTTCCCCGCAGCCTGTAAGCAGTATGGAAGAAGCGAGTAAGAGAATCGCAGCCGTGCCGATCCAATTTTTAATAAATTGTTTTTTCATGGTCCATACCTTCACTTTTCTTTTTTTTGTTTTGTTCAGTCACGACCCGCATTTGCCCATAAAAAAAGACACACATTCATCTCAAGATGATGGTGTCTCCGGAAGTCCGGTCGATTAACCTTAAATACCTATCGACTTACTATGATTTACAGTAATAGTACCCCCAACTTTTGCCCATGTCAACAGGTTTTTTTGCGAAAATTGCAGCTGACCGGCTTTATTTAAGGCCCTTATCCTTCGCTCTAATGTAGGTAAAAATTAGGTTGACGTCCAAAAAAATCATTGTTAAGATAAAATCCAAAGGTAGACGATTGGAATAAAATAAATTATCGACCGGACCTCCGGAGACATCTGCAGAGTAAGCAGTCATGTCTCTTTTTTGTTTTCTTATGTATATCCACCGGTTTATATTGAATAGGCGAATCGACGGGGTTGGATACCTCCAACTCGAGTGAGTAGGATTTGGATCCGACGCTCATGACATCCGCCAAATAGTTCACTTTGGCTTTAGTTTTATCCACTGTGTCCGGGATCTTCACGGATCGACAGATTGGCGGTTTGCAGCCCTTGTTCCAGCTGGGCCAAAGGATTCGTGCTCTCCACCGTTTTCAGCTTATTCCGGCTGCTCTCCAAATCTAGCCTCAGATTAGTCAGCCGGGTCTCGACTTGCTCCAATTGATTCTTCGTTACCAGACCCAGGTCATATTCATTGCGCATTTTGTTGTAGTTCTTTTCTGCATCCTTCAGCGCCAATTTAAGCTTGGTAACAGCGTTTCTCAATTCCTGCTTGCCATCCTCCATTAGTCATCTGCTGCTGTGTTCCGGAGACGGCAACTTGCGCCTTTTCCTTTTGAATTAAAACATCAGTCGGATCCAACCGAAAGAGGACCTTGCCTTTCTCCACCGTATCGCCGCGCTTATGTTGATTATTCAAGGGATGTACAGTTACTTATTATCTCTGGCCAAAGATATTAAGCTTCTGACCCAACAGTTAGAGCAAGCGTTTTCTTCCCGAATCCCCCTTTCCACTTAGAGGCTGCTTCACACAAAAGCCCGTTTTGTATGACTTCATCTCATACAAAACGGGCTTTTTCTACTTCATACTCTCTTCGCGTGAATAAAATTTACCATTATATAGATAATAAGTGGAGTAGCGAGGTGAGCATATGTTATTCAACAAATGGTTCTTGAAAAATAACAACGAAAAACAAGCGACAACTTCTAAAGGTATTCACGATTTGTTTACTAAAACCAAAAAATCCAGTGATTTTATTCAATTTTCTCTTGCGAACGAAGCAGGGTATTTAATCATTTCCTACTACAACACACTAATTGATCAACAAAAGCTTCAATCCAAAGTTTTACATGTTTTCAAAGATCAATCTGTAAACATGGGTATTTTAACGGAAATCGATGAAACTAGAGATATCATCCCTATAGAAGATATTGTGATCACGGACAACATGGAAGTGATCGAATTAAAATTACTTAAAGGATATGCGATTCTGCAAATAAACGAAAATGACTCCAGATGCGCATTAATTCATTTATCCAATGAAAAAGCCGGGTTGCGTGATAAGAATGAAGCTGAAAATGAGTTCAGTGTCGTGGGACCCAAAATCGGGTTTGTTGAAAATATAGATATCAATATCCATTTACTAAGGCAGCAAATCAATACGCCTGATTTAATCCTCCAGGAAATTACAATTGGGTCTATGTCACATACCAAAGTCGTAGTCGCTTATATCGAAGGGGTCACGAATGAGCAACATGTAAATACGATGACCCAGCGATTGCAAAATATTGATTTTGATGTCGTATTCGATTCCTCTCAGCTTCATCAAATCATATCCGATAATACCTTAACCCCTTTTCCGCTATCTCTATCCACGGAACGCGTTGATAGGGCGGTTTGGGCTCTGATAAACGGACAAGTAGCTATTTTAAGCAATGGATCGCCTTATGCTGTCACGGCCCCTTCCGCGTTGCTTGATTTTTTTATTTCGCCTGAAGATTACTATTTACCTTGGGTTTTAGCGTCTTTTCTTCGTTTGATACGTATCTTTGGTGTTCTTTTCTCCGTTTTTGCCAGCTCTATATACATAGCCGTTTTAACTTACCATTATGAGATGGTTCCCAAAGCTTTACTCGGTCCCCTTAGCTTTTCACGTCATAACGTTCCTTTTCCGCCGGTATTGGAAGTGCTTTTTTTGGAATTTACGATTGAACTTTTACGTGAAGCTGGAGCACGGTTGCCTACTAAGGTGGGACAAACTTTGGGAATCGTGGGCGGTATCGTTATCGGTCAGGCCTCCGTTGAAGCTGCGCTTACAAGCAATGTGTTGCTTATTATAGTTGCCTTATCAGCCTTGGCTTCCTTTACTACACCTATTTATAAAATGTCGAACACCATACGTTTTTTACGATTTCCCTTAATCCTATTAGCAGGTATATGGGGCGGATTAGGTATCGTTATAGGAATAAGTTTTATAATTGTTCATCTTACACGGTTAGAATCATTAGGCATACCTTATACAGTCCCCTTATATCCATTCAGGCATAAAGATTTTGCGGATAGCTTAATACGTTTATCTTTTAATGCACTTTCAAAAAGGCCAAGCTATTTACGTCCCAGATCACTTTGGAGATATCATCCAAATAAACAGATAAATGTGAAAAATGATTTTGATGATTGATCTTAAAAGAATCTATGAGGTGAGGTATGAATCGATGTTTTCTTTTTGCCTTTAGCTTGCTTGTCTTCCTAACCGGGTGCAGTAATCAAAGAATCATTGATCAAATCCAGATTATTCAATCCATTAGTTATGATAGGGTGGAAGACAAAATTAAAGGAACTGTTATCTATGGTACATTCGAAGAAAAAGGAAAAACCAAATTACTCATCTTGGAGACAGAATCTGATGCGTACGATGATATCCTTCCGAGATTGAATGCAAAATCTGCGTTTCCGATCGAAAAAGGCCAATTGCGTCTGATATTGTTTGGCAAGGAATTTGCAAAACAAGGGGTTGATACGGTTATACATGGTTTTAGCCTGGATCCGGATGTGGGAAGTCGTTTGCAACTGGGCATAACAGAACATCAAGCAGGAAACATGTTGGCTTCAAGTAAAAATGTAAATCTTCCATTCCATTTAGCTGATAAAATTAACCAGAATATACAGAAAGGAAATTTGCCCAAAATGAATCTGCACCTATTTCTGGCAAATTTTTATGGCGAGGGCAGGGATCCCTATTTACCTTACTTCATCCATGAGAAGGGGGAAGTCAAAATAAATGGGTTAGCTTTATTTAAAAAAGGCAAGTATATAAATAATATTGATTTAAGACAGTCCTTTATATTAAAAATGTTAGTGGATGGATCCAAAGATGGACAGTATAAAATCAAAATCAAAGAAAATAAAAAGGAAGGTTTTATTTTATTGAGAAATCTGGATGCAAAAGCTAAATATACGATTAATCAAATCGATCCAATTCCGCTTATATCCATCGATTTAACCATAAATGCCCAGTTAAGACATGTCCCGCTCGAGGTTGATTTAACCGAGAATAATAACATCCTGAAATTGGAAAAGCAAATGGATGAACATTTTAATAAAGAAGTCCAAAAATTAATTTCAGTGTTTCAAGAGTATGAAGTAGATCCGCTTGGGCTTGGAGACAGGGTCAGAGCAAAATCAAGAAATTGGGACTATGGACGGTTTCGGGAACTTTATCCTCAGCTAAAAACCACAGTAAACACGAAGGTTAAAATTATACAAACGGGTGTTGGGGAGTAAGGCTTTATTTTTTGAGGAGTGGGAGGTGCAAGGTGAAAGCTTTAATCGAAGAACGATTTTTAATATCTCCTTTTTTCGTTTTTTTTCTGATTTATTCTAATATTATTGGTGTGGGGATCATGAGTTTTCAAAGACATATTATAGAGGGCGCCGGTTACGATGCATGGATTTCCGTCCTATTATCCGGATTAAGCATTCATGTTTTAGTTTGGATGATGTTTCGAATTCTTAAAATAGCTGATAATGATGTCATTTATATCAACCAATTTTGCTTTGGCAAATGGATTGGCGGGTTATTAAACTTGTTTATCCTCATCTACTTTCTTACATTGGCATTGATTGTTTTCCGTTCTTATATTGAGGTTGTTCAAGTTTGGATGTTTCCCTTCATGAAAACATGGCAAATAAGCCTCATTTTCCTGCTTCTCCTTTATTATATTGTTTCAGGCGGATTTCGCGTTGTCACCGGAGTATGTTTCTGGGGAACAGTGATCCCTTTCATGATTCTGCTTCCCATTAGTTTCTTTTCTTTAGAATTCGCACATTTTAATAATATATTGCCTCTTTTTAATCACTCGGTTAAGGAAATATTAGTATCCTCTAAAACGATGGTGTTTCCGTTTCTTGGGTTTGAGACCTTGTTCATATTCTACCCATTTATCAAAAATCCTGAAAAATCAAAAAAATGGGCCCATTTTGGGGTTCTGTTTACGATCTTGTTATATCTTTATGTAACAATCATCACATTTCTTTTCTTTAGTAAAGAGCATCTCAAGCATACCATTTGGCCGACAATAACTATGCTAAAAATTGCGGAAGCGCCTTTCATAGAAAGATTCGAATATATTATCGTTTCCATTTGGTTACTTGTCGTATTGCCCAGTATCAGCATAAAATTATGGGTAGCCTGTCGTGGATTTAAGAAATTAGTAAATATCAAACAACATATAATCCTGATAATTCTTCTGTGTTTATTCTTTTTTTCAGCTAATGTTTTAGAGGGTCGTAAACTCATACAACAATTTATTGATTTATACTCAAATGTTGGTATTTATTTTGTATATGGTTATATCCCTTTTCTCTTTTTAATCATTCACTTTAAACAGAAAACAACAAGCCCATCCAATGGATAAAATCCTCCTTTGGGCGGGCTTGTTTGACTGTGTGATTCAATATTATTTTTTAAAATGCTTACAATTTGTTGAAAATATCGGTTAACACAGGTACAATTTGCGATTTGCGCGATACAACGCCTTTTAGAATGGCCTTGTTATCGACCAAAGTCACGTTATAAGCCTGCTCCACAGCTTGGGTTGAGCGACCAAGCGCTAAGGCAACGGAATCGTTATTTAGAATATCCGTCACAACGAATACGAATAAATCCAATCCCTTCTCCGCAATAATGCCTGCTAGTGCCGCCTCCAGCTCCCCTTGACGGGAAAGAACGTCGTTCGTATCCACGGCATTTACTTGAGCGATTTCAACCTTGTAGCTGCCCATTTGGAATTCTTTAGCGTCGAGCGAAATCAGCTGGCTGATGGTTTTATCGCTTAAATCGGCGCCGGCTTTCAGCATGGCCAATCCGTAGCTCTCGAGATTCACGCCGGCAATTTCGGCTAATTCACGAGCAGCAGCCACGTCTTGCTCCGTGCATGTTGGCGACTTTAACAGTAAGGTATCGGAGATGATTGCTGATAGCATCATTCCAGCAATCTCTTTTTGGATGGCAATCTTGTTTTCCTTATACATTTTATTTAAAATCGTCGCCGTGCAACCAACCGGTTCAGCACGGTAATACAAGGGATGGCTTGTTTCAAAATTGGCAATGCGGTGGTGGTCAATCACTTCGATAATGCGAACTTGATCGATGTCATTGGCGCTTTGTTGACGTTCGTTGTGATCTACCAGAATAACGCTGTTTGCTTCGTTTGCTACCGTTTCAACTAAGCGCGGTTCCGTCACTTGGAAATGATCCAATACAAATTGCGTTTCTCCGCTGATATTGCCTAAACGAACAGGCTCAACGTCAGCTCCTAGCTTGGTTTTTAAATCTGCATACGCAATTGCCGAACAGATTGAATCGGTGTCCGGATTTTTGTGGCCGAAAATAAGTGTTTTTTCCATTTAACTACTCCCTATTCGTTTTAATATCGAGACAAGTATCCTTCAGATGATACTCCCTGTCTCCATTATATCGTGAAATCCTCCTTATTCCAATTCCCTTACAGAGAATATTGCATATAGTTTACATAATATATGTTATGTTATTAATTTCTTAAACGATTGCCAGGAATAAAGATTCATCACCAATTTTTATTAAAGAACAATTCTGGATTATAATAGTAGAAGCGGCAAAAAACGATGAACCGTAGGAGGGTCATATGAAATACGTCTATTTGGGAAGAACCGGTTTGCAGGTGTCCCAGTTTTGTTTGGGAACCATGACTTATGGGGATTGGGATATGGATGAGAAAAGCTCCTTGTCTATCATCGATCGAGTATTGGATTCCGGCATTAATTTTATTGACACGGCTGACACCTATGGCCGCGGCACGAGCGAGCAAATCATTGGAAAGGCAATGAAAGGCCGGAGGGATCGCATCATTCTGGCGACTAAGTTTAAAGTACGCACTGAAGAAGGGCCAAACGGCGAGGGCGCAAGCCGCTATCGAATTATGAGGCAGGTAGAGGCCAGCTTAAAACGGCTGAATACGGACTATATCGACCTATACCAGGTGCATCGGCCGGATCCCCGCACTCCGCTAGACGAGACGCTCCGTGCGCTGGATGATCTCGTTACGCAGGGTAAAGTGCGCTATATCGGCTGCTCGAACTTCGAAGCATGGAGAATTGTTGAATCTCTATGGGTCAGTGAAAAAATGAACCTTGAGCGATTCATTACTAATCAGCCCTCCTATAGTACCTTCAATCGGTACATCGAGCAGGAAATATTACCGGCCAGTGAACGTCACGGGCTCTCCACCCTGGCATACTCTCCAATGGCCGGAGGTTGGTTATCAGGCAAATATCGAGCCGGACATCCCCTGCCTGATAATTCCCGCGGGGAACAGATGAATCCTGACTCTCCGGAAAATCGCGCCAAGTTCGAAATGATCGAACAGCTTGCCCGCTGGGCCGAATCCAAAGGCTGGAAGTTAGGACAGTTCGCCTTGGCTTGGCTGCTTCGCCGTTCGGATGTCATCCCGGTTGTAGGCATTCGCAATGAGAAGCACCTCGAGGACAATCTGCTTGCTTTTCAAGTGACACTGACGGAGGAAGATTTGGAGCAGATAAACCGTATCTCCCCCAGTCCTTATATCGATTTCTCGCAGGACGGCAGCTTCTGGTTCCAAGAGCCACGTGCATTTCGCTTTAAATAAATGCCATTAGATGTTAGTCATAGGACGAAACGCCCCCAGCATATGCTTGGAGATAACTAATCGCGGGGTGATCAACATGATTAAAGAATCAATGACACTTGGACAGTTTATGGATAGACCGCAAATACAACGGGGTCGTCGTTCTGTATTAATTATCAGGATTCCTGGAGGTAAAAGAACGGCTCGAATTTTTCGATATATTTTCACCTAGACAAAACTAAAAAGCTTAGTCGGGTAGCCGCTGTGCATCCTGACTAAGCTTTTTCCACAAACGATTTTACCTGGTTCGATTCCTCGCTTCATTATCCAAGCTTAATAACCGGTTTAATTGTTGTCCCTTTTTTAGAATCTTCGAAAGCCTGATTAATTTCTTCAAATGTGTAATATTTAATCAATTTATCAAAAGGAAATTTTCCTTGTTTGTACAATTCGATCAGCATAGGAATATACAATTGTGGAACACTTTCTCCCATTAAGAATCCGTTAAGGTTTCTTTCAAATAGGATGGTATTCATATCCAGGGTTACTTCTGTCCCCAGTGCCGATCCCCCGACTTGTACGGCTGTTCCTAACACAGCAAGGGAGTCAACGGCATGACGTGTATTTTCGGGGCGTCCGCTGGCTTCAACTGCATGATTGACGCCTTTCCCCGTAATGCCCATGATCGTTTCAACCACATTTTTTCCCTTAGCGTTGATGGTATGGGTTGCACCCAATTCCTTTGCTAATTCTAGACGTTCATCCACAATATCAACTGCAATAATCACTCCACAGTGGGCCACATTAGCAGCCATGATGGCACTCAGTCCAACGGCGCCAATGCCAAAAATAACAATGCTTGAGCCCGGAGCAGGCTTCAGTTTATTCAATACAGCACCGCTCCCTGTCTGAATGCCGCAGCCAAGCGGTCCCAGCATTTCAAGAGGAACATCTTTAGGCACCTTTACAACGTTGCGTACCGATGCTACGGAATAATGAGCGAAACTCGACTGGCCAAAAAAATTAGAAAGATGCTGGTGATCCTTATGTAATCGACAAGTACCATCCGCCATTTTCCCAGCGAAATTTAAATCATAAAAAATCTCGCAGGCATAGGCTTTACCGTTTAAACAATTTGGACATACACCGCAAGAACTATACGATAAAACAACATGGTCGCCAGGTTGAATGTTTGTTACACCGAGGCCGACTTTCTCAACAACACCAGATCCTTCATGTCCTAGCACTGCAGGAAGTGGAACGGGATAGCCTTGAGTTAGTGCGAAATAATCCGTGTGACATATTCCTGTTCCGACCAGGCGAACTAACACCTCGCCTGGTTGCGGATCATCGATTGTAATATCTGTAATCTGAAAGGGTTCCCCTTTGCCGAATGTAACTGCAGCCTTTGTTAACATACTTATACCTCCATAGTTAGCATAATGTAATCGTAAATATGCTAACCCGTTTGGAGCTTTTCTAGTCTTATGACCGAGCGGAAAGTTCCTCCATAAAAATATCAGCCTGAACCTCTGATGTACCAGAGGTTTCAGGCTGATACTTTTAATTAAATCGGTATGTCCAAAATCGTTCTCGGCTTAATCTGTCCTGGATTTCTTTATCTTCAATTGTTTTTCCTCCCAATAACCACTGTAATTGAAACTGGGAATGATGCGCCGCAATCGATCCGATTTTTTGCTTGAGAAAAGCACTCACGTCATTTAGAACATCGGGCGGTCCTATGATTTCCTCGCAGCCATTTGAGAACGCCACGCAGTGGACAACCGGCCTTTTATCCTCGGGTAACCTCTCCACGGTGCGAATGACTGCAACTCCGGTTGCATCATGATCCGGATGAACGCTGTATCCCGGGTAAAACGTTATAATCAGAGAGGGATTCAGCTCATTTATGATGGCGCTGAGCCGCTGAATCAATTTTTCCTGATCCTCGAATTCTATCGTTTTATCATGAAGTCCCATCAGCCGCAAATCCGTGATACCAATGGCTCGGCAGGACTCCTCGAGCTCTTTTTTACGGATTGCGGGAAGCGTTACCCGGTTAGCCATCAGCGGGTTGCCCATATTGCGGCCCATTTCTCCTAAGGTTAAACAAACATAAGTTACCGGGGTGCCTTGACCAATGTGCCATGCCAACGATCCCGAAATGCCGAATGATTCGTCATCCGGATGAGGCAGCACGACAAGAATTTGACGTTCCATATGATTCCTCACCTTCTCTCTGTTAGAATGCGTCTCGGCTTAACTGCAACGATACTACCAGCTTGCCCTCACTGTCGTGGCCAGCCAGGATCAGTCGGTCGGTTTCAGTCTCATCCCAGTGGGTCAATCCTTCCGAATACACCCAACCCTGTTCCATTTTTAAGCCGACTCGGTAGGGCCCGCTCCCGGCGATGGATCCATGGGTATAGCGAATGCTTCCATTGCGGATAAAGGTAGCAGCCGTGAATTTAGAACTGTCTCTATGCGATGCGTATGCGCCGGTCGTCATTTCAAGATGTATGTAAAGGTCTTGTTCCTTCAGCATCTCGAGGATATTCTGAACGGCAGTTGAATCTATTAGCTGCATCTTCTATTCCTCCATTTTGGCGCTTTTTTACGTTAAATCTAGCTTATATAAGCTTCATTATAACCTATTGCGCCGCGCATGTATAACTTTCTCCTTAGAAAGAAACGCTTGCTCTTCGTTTGCGGCTGTCAATATTTAACGCTTAAAAGTGGGAGTTTTCTCTATTATGAAGTTATAGCAAATAGAGGCGGCTTCATGGTACACCATCGATCCGTTCCCGTACCTTCAATGACATCTTCAGCTTTCATGCAATCAGAGCTAAAGCCATCAAGTGAGCAGGGTAAAAGCTGCGCCATATCCATTTGGGAACGCGGAATCGCTCGAAATAGCTGTACAGGGATGGAGCATAGACGAAGCCATACGTTGCAAATGTACTAAATGGTTGATAGACCCAACCCTTATACAGAATAAATGACAGATCTAATAACAGGTGCGAAACAAACATAACATGACCCTTCGAGTGTTTATAAATTAAAATAAGCAGCAAACCATAACCCCCGTAATCAAACGGCAAGCCTTCCAGAACGATAAACGCAGCTGCTATAATAATACTTTGAAGAAAAATTTTATAACGTTCCAAAGCAGCCAGCACTGCCAGGCATATCAACAATGTCCCGACTGCGTTAATTCCAGGAGTTTTCAGTCCTATCATGTATGGATACTGAGATACTGCAGCTAATATAGCGAGCCTGATCAGGTATTTTTTTAGATTAGCTGTGCGTTGAAACCCCAACACAATGCAATATGCGTAAATCGGGAACGCCAAGCGTCCAATGAATCGCCATTCTAATTGCTCCTGAAAGAAAATTTTCCCAATGTGATCCACCAGCATCGAAATCATAGCGAGAAGCTGCAAACATAAGCCCCCTTCCTTTAACATTTGAAAGTTTTGAGAACATTCGCGTAGTTTCGCTCTAAAGAGCGTAATTTTGTTTATAATGGTTAAAGTTACTTCAAACAAGCTTTCTTATTCGGGGGTGCATTTGTGTTCAAAACAGCTCTGGGGCGCGTGAGATGGATTGGGATTGCCGAAGGAATTTCATTTCTTGTCCTTCTGTTTATTGCCATGCCGCTTAAATATTTTTTGGATTATCCGGAAGTCGTCAGTGTTGTCGGGGCTATTCACGGTGTACTCTTTATCCTCTACCTTGCTGCTATCGCCAATGTTACTTTTGTGGATAGGTGGTCGCTATTGCGCATTGCAGGTGCGGTCATCGCCGCCTTCCTGCCTTTCGGTACGTTCGTTCTCGACTCAAGAATTAGAAAGAAACAGTAACCGTGTTTCAGATAAGGAGCTGCCGCAGCAGCTCCTTATCTGTCTCCTTTAATATAACCTGATATTCACATAGTGCTCAACTGTTGGAAACGGATCATAATAGTGATGCAGCAATGTTTTCCAATCCTGATATTCCTGCGATTGTAGAAAACCGACAGTATGATCTTTCAATGTCTCCCATCTTACTAACAAGATGTACTTATTATCCTCTTCCACACACTTTTGTAATTCATGATGGATGTAGCCTTTCATGTTCGATATGATCCTCGACGCCTTTCTAAAACTGGATTCAAACTCATTCGCCGTTTCCGGCTTTATCTTCAATATCGCTACTTCTAAAATCACACGCTCACCGCCTTTGCTCACTATAAAAAGACCCGCAATAGTCGCGGATCTTGATAGGTATATATGATTTGCCCGGATTTATAATAGTTCATATTCTCTGCTATCACGAGTCATTGGCGCTAAAGCTATCCGATTTTTCAGTTTCAGCTTACCTACTGGATAACCTGACAAAAGTGTCTTACCGGTCGACATAGCGAACAACTCCCTTATTTTATTTAATGCCGTTTAATTAATGATATATATTATTAATATCATTAATATAATTTCGCAGCTGCAGCCGACCGTAAAACGTTATTATTAAAACAAAAGAATACTTCATCGCTTACATAATTTGTAAATAAAAGGCCACGTACAGCATAAACCGCCAACTCAGAAAGTCAAAGTCGTGGCGGAAATGCCTGAAGACGAAGAAATGCGGGAGCAGCTTCAAAATATGAAAGAGCACGATGGTTATCCTGGCTCTTGCGGCATCTGATTTAAACTAATCACTTAATCACAAAAGGCATCGGTCAGGAGGTGAAGCAGAGCTTGATCGGCCAGACGGATTCAACCTCCTGCCGATACCGCAACTTAATTTCATCTATCGGAACTCTTGACCCCTCAATTGTACAAATGATAGTGGTGACTTACTCCCTCCTTCCAGTTGAATAACGTCAAACCCAGGACAATCCACACTTGAGCAAAAAATCCGAAGGACCGCCGACATCCACATGGAAAAAACAGGAAAATCCGCCACAGAGCTTGACCTGATCACCAAACGCCAATACTCCCCACGATGCTGGATCATCTGCTAATATAAGCTCGGGCCCAGCACCTTACCGCTAGTTAGCCTGGTCAGTTCAACAAGGTCTTTCCCAAACTTCTCAGCCTGTTCTCTTACTTTATCTTCTATGATTTTACCGTCCTCAACCGTGAAACGGGAATGGTATAGAACACCTGGTATCGTATGTATTTGAAAAAAAGCCATAGCTGTTCTTAGCCCCAAATCCAGACCCAGATAATGATAATCGCTTCCACCGGTGGCGATCAATCCGGCAGTTTTGCCTTTCACAAAATCATTAGGGACGAGGTCAATCAAGTTCTTTAGAGCTCCAGTCATCGTTCCTCTGTACATGGGCGTACCAAACAAATAAGCGTCGGCTGTTTTTAGTTTCGTAAGTACTTCCTTGGTGATTTCACTGTAATCTTCAAATGGCCTGGCATCGCAAAAATCAAGCGTTACTTCAGACAAATCAATCATATCCGTCAGGATGTTTTCACCCTCTTTGCTTGCCGCCTCTAAGGAGTGCTCGATTAGAGCTCTTGTTCTTTTACTGGAAGCAGCGCTCCCGCATATGCCTACAATTAACATACAATCACCCTTTCGTTTTTTGAAGGTTTGCGGTTGCTTTGCATAACCTTTTTAATCAATTCCCGTATTTGCAGCTTAATCAAATGTTTATCTTCCTTTTTGGCGGAAACAAGAGATTGGTCCCGATGGAGTACAATGGCATTTATTTCTCCTTTAGTAAGCATATCGAAATAGTCTTTGAAATGGTGATCACAATTGCAGTGGTCTTGTCCAAGCAGATCTCCACTTGTACATTCTGTATAATGAACGATTCTATCGAGTCCACTTCCGGAAGTTGATACATAAACAGAAAATCGAGTAGAAAACAGTTTATTTTCTATTTCGTAAACCGAAATATTCGGATAGTTATCAATATGGGTCCCAAGTTTTAATTCCAACCAATTCGTACGTTCAAGCTGCATGTTTACGATTTGACTGATGGGAATGATTTCAAGGCCGTATTCCTGACTAAGCGCTTCAATCTCGCCTCGCTCTGCTACTTCTCCATGACTATTTAAAATTTCACATAAATAAGCTACCGATTCATTCAAAGTCAATTGGGCAAAAGTTATCGCCGCCTCAGTAATTCCTTTTCGTTCCAATAATCCGTTACTCCGACTAATAAGCGGGAAAATATGTCCTGGCCTTCTGAAATCATTTGCACTTGTCGAATCATCTAAAAACGCTCTGATTGTATCCGTTCGCTCAAAGGCTGATATACCAGTTGTCGTCGTCTTATAATCAACGGAAACCGTAAAGTCTTTTCTCGTTTCCACAGAAGAATTATCGTTCATCAGGGGTAGACCGAGCTGTTTCGCTCTTTCTTTTGTAATACATACATAAACTAAACCCTTTGCTTTTTTGATCATAAAATTAACAGTTTCAGGCTTGGAGTTTATCGCGGGATCCATAATATATCCGACGTGAGTATCCATATCATCATATATAATAACCGGAAACTTGAAGTTGTTTCTAGCAGTTTTCCGAATTCTGGACATAAGGAGAGCCCCCTTTTCAAATGGGAGAATTTTCTGAAAATATATGTATCAGACAAGGGCGGGTTGAGGCTTCCCTTTCGAACCTGCCCGCCCTCATCTCTTTACCGATTAATTAGGCCATTCCGCGGGAATGGCACCGACATTGCGTCGGAAGTACAACAAGGGTTCCTTTTCCAGTTTTTCGACTTGGATAACCTGACCTATTAAAATAATATGATCCCCTGCGTCGATTTGTTGGACTTTTTTACATTCCAGAACTCCTAGCGAACCGGAAAGAATCGGCAATTTGTTCTCTGACAGAGTCCAATTGGTCTTTGAAAACCGATCCGGTTCCTTACCGGCAAATGCCCAGCAAATCTCTTTCTGATCGTCTGCCAGTACATGCACAGCAAAGTTAGCAGATTGTTCGAATGCTTCAAGAGCTGAAGATCTCCGATCTATGCACCATAAAAGCAAGAGGGGGTCTAAAGACACCGATGCAAACGAATTGACTGTAAGCCCGTACGGATTTCCATTTGCATCCGTAGTCGTCACGATGGTTACTCCAGTAGGATAGCTGCCCATGATCTGTTTAAATATAGATACGTTGTCGTTACTCAATTTGTCCAACCTCCATTATTTTTGCGCTCTCAAAATTTTAGGCCATTGTCACATCTTTAACTTTAAAGAATCGGAATGTTTTCACCATCGTCTCGTACTGATAGCCAATGATGATCTGCTCAAAATTCGTAAGAATAGGTGATACAACAAGATAAGGACTTTCGGTCAATCGGAGAATAATCTCATCTTCCGAAAGTTTACCGCTATGAATTTCCTCGATAAAGACCTTATCCTTGTCCCTTTGGGGATTAATTAATGAATACGAGAACGTGTCGGGGTACGTCAGAGATTTCGCCCCGCCCGGCAAGAGCTTCGCGAGTTTAATAATCTCTTCCTTCGTGATCGAATATACGCTCCGATTATCGAAGGGTATTCCATGTTTGTTTAAAAATGCTTTACTAATGTCATAACTTGGATTAACGGATTTGCCGAAAAGAGTCCAGCGATCCATTTCAACCATCCTCTCTATTCGTTTTAGTTATTAGCCAACTATTACTTCTTTCTTCATCGGATTCCGATATCCTGCTTGTTCCAACAAAGGAAGTACTTTTTTATTGAAATAAGGCATTTCTTCGACATAATCCAGGAAGGATACAAGTGTACCGGAAATACCCGCGTTCGAAATCTTAATTATTTCTTCTGCCACTTGTTCCGGTGTACCTACGAGAGGCCATCCTCCCCAACCGGCAATAAAATTCTCACGCGCTTTGGTCAAGAACTCTTGGGAATTAGATGCGGATTGGATACCGAACATGTCGCAAACGATATTGGCCACTTCCCAATCTCCTTGCTCTCTTACGTAATAATCATAGAATTCTCTGGCTTCCTTTTCTGTATCGCGACAAACAACAAAGGACGTTGTGAACGTATTAATTTCTCGTTTATGTTCTTCCCATGCGAGCTTCTTCATGTAATTCGTCCATTCCTTGCCGTGTTCAATCGATTCAATATATCCAAAGTTAAAGTCGGAGAAACGTGAGGAGAACGCTCTTCCTGCTTTTGAAGTTCCCGCACTGATTAAGACAGGACGAGGATTTTGCGAAGGTTTCGGCTCCTGCCATCCATCCTTGATTTCGAAGAATTGTCCCTTATGGTCAAAATATTGCTCCGACCACATTTTGAGGACGATTTCCATCCACTCGGTAGCGTATTCGTAACCCTTGTCATGCTCCATCTTACTTCCGCCGAACATCTCCATTTCCTTCGGGAACCAGCCTACAACGGTATTGAGACCAATTCTGCCCTGAGAAATATCGTCAATGGTGGACAACATCTTGGAAGCCACAATCGGATGCATCGTCGGAACATGAGAGGTACAGAACAAATAAATCTTTTTCGTAACGGCAGCCATAGCCGCAGCCCATGTATACGTTTCCATACATCTGCCGTTAAAATTGCTGGGTCCGCCAAATCCGCGCCAACGCGCAACGGGTACAATACATTCATAGCCAGCATCTTCCATGATGTTGGCAATTTTGACGTTATGCTTGAAATCAGGCACAAAGGTAGTGTCCGCAACGGTCATAGAACAAGAATTGTCAACATTCGGACCGAAAATGCCTAATTTTATTTTGTTATCGTTAAACATGGGATTGCCGGCTTCTCTAAAAAGATCAATTCTACTCATTTTTAACCATCCTCCATTTATTCATGTTAATAACTGTGATTAAGTTAAGCCATATAGACATCCTTTACATTCACATAACGGAACGTGGAAACCAACTCGTCGTATTGATAGCCAATCATGATTTTCTCGAAATTGGTAATGATCGGAGCAACCAATAAGTAAGGCTGCACCATTAGCGTACTAATAATTTCCTCATCCGAATATTTCCCTTTTTGAATATCCTTTACCAGCTCAGCATCGCCGGTCTTCTGAGGATTGACGAGCAAAAAAGAAAAAGTATTGGGATATATGAGAGATTTGGCTCCGCCCGGTACGATTTGGCTTAATTTCTCGATTTCATGTCGCTTCATCGCAAAAATGCTGCGATCTTCAAAAGGAATTCCATGATTGGTCAGCCATTTTTTTGCTACTTCATAGCTTGGGTTCCCTGATCTGCCAATGAGAGTCCATTTTTCTATAATCATGTACTTTCTTCCTCCATTCTTAAGTTAGGACGCCATATTTAACAGGGCTTCTGTACCCTGCTTGCTCCAGAAGCGGCAATACCGTTTCATTGAAATACGGCATCTCTTCCATGTAATCAACAAAAGAGAGAAGAGTTCCAGATACTCCGCTGTCAGCGATCTTGATGAGGTTTTCCGCAACTTGTTCAGGGGTTCCGACAACAGCCCATCCGCCCCAACCGGCAATGAAATTCTCGCGGAAATTTTTCATAAACTCTTTGGATTGTGAAGCGGCATCGATGTTAAACAAGCTGCAGATAATATCCGTTACCTCTTCATCGCCTCTTTCTCTGACATAATGATTGTAATAATCCCATGCTTCTTTTTCAGTCGGGCGGCATACAACAAAACTGGTCGTGAAGCTGTTGATTTCGCGCTTATGATTGTCCCACGCCAATTTTTTGATGTGGTCGGTCCATTTCTTGCCTTGCTCATAGGTCTCCAGGAACGAGAAATGGAAATCGGCAAACCGGGCGGCGAAATTCATACCAGCCGTTGAAGAACCGGCGTTGATTAATACAGGACGAGGATTTTGAACGGGCTTCGGCTCTTGCCAGCCATCCTTGACTTCAAAGAACTCCCCTTTGTGATCAAAATACTGCTCAGACCACATTTTCAACACGATCTCAATCCATTCCGTCGAATAACGATAGCCTTTGTCATGCTCCATTTTTGTTCCGCCGAACATCTCCAATTCCCTTGGAAACCATCCGTTTACGATGTTTAAACCGATTCTTCCTTGTGAAATATCGTCGATCGTGGAAATCATTTTGGATGCGACGATCGGGTGCATAGTAGGAACGTGGGATGTACAGAATAAGTAAATCTTTTCAGTCACAGCTGCTATGGCCGCAGCCCATGTATACGTTTCCATACAATGGCCGTTGAAATTACTGGGGCCGCCGAAACCTCTCCAGCGAGCAACGGGTATGATGCATTCATATCCCGCATTTTCCATCATTCTCGCAATATTTGCGTTGGTATTGAAATCCGGTACGAATGTCGTATCTGCCAAAGTCATGGAGCAGGAATTATCTACGTTCGGACCAAAAATTCCTAACTTCAATTTGTTATCATTAAACATAGGGTTGCCGGCTTCCCGGTACAGATCAAATCTATTCATTCTCAAAACCTCCTTGAGCTGGGTTTGAATGAATTACAAAATTTTAAATGGATCTGTAATAATATTTCCGGTATCAATCCAGACACTTTTGATTTGCGTGTATTCCTGCATGACGTATAAACCGTTCTCCCGGCCCAATCCGCTGGATTTATATCCGCCGAACGGCGAGTTGAAACCTACTTTACGGTAATTGTTAATCCATACGGTGCCCGCCTTGATCTTCGACGCAATCCGATGCGCACGTTGGATGTCTTTCGTCCAAACAGCGGAAGCCAGACCGAACTCTGTATCGTTGCCGATACGAATCGCATCCTCTTCCGTTTCAAATCGAATCAGAACTACGACAGGTCCAAACACTTCCTCTTGAGCTATCCGCATATCATTAGTCACATCACCGAAGATCGTCGGCTCAACGAACAGACCTTGCTTCAGTCCTTCAGTCGTTGGACGTTTCCCTCCGTAGAGCAGCTTTGCCCCTTCGTTTTTAGCGATATCGATGTAACCCAGTACCTTTTTATGCTGCCCTTCAAAAGCAACAGTTCCCATTTCCGTTTCCATATCCAAAGGATTACCCAATTTAATCTCGCTGGTACGCTTCACAAGAGCATCTACGAATTGATCATAGATGGAGCTTTGAATCAACACGCGGGATCCGGCCATACAAGTTTGACCTGTAGCAGCGAATATACCGGCTAGCACTCCATTCACAGCATTGGAAAGATCCGCATCTTCAAAAATGATATTCGGCGATTTTCCTCCAAGCTCCAGCGAAACTCTCGAAAAATGCTCGGCGGAATTTCTAAGAATCGTTCTTCCTGTTGCCGTGGAACCTGTAAAAGCAATTTTCCGAACATCGGGATGTGTGCTTAACGCCGCTCCGGCTGTTTGTCCGAAACCGGTTACAATATTGACGACACCTGGAGGGAAGCCTGCTTCTTTAACCAATTTGGCCAGTTCCAAAAGGGAACCCGGTGTCACTTCCGAAGGCTTGATAACGATGGTATTGCCTGCTGCCAGTGCCGGGCATAACTTCCATAGGGTCAGAAGCAGCGGAGAGTTCCAAGGGACGATCGCTCCAACCACACCAAGCGGCTCCCGAACCGTGTAGTTGATCATATTGGGGACTTCCACCGGTATCGTCTCACCATGAATTTTGTCCGCAAAGCCGGCAAAATAATAGCACCAGCCTGGAAGGCTCTTTACCTGGCCGAGCATCTCGCGAATCAGCTTTCCATTATCAACAACTTCGCTGATCGCCAGCAATTCTGCATTTTCAGTAATTAAATCTCCCAGCTTTCGCAGCAGAGCTCCCCTTTGGCTTCCAGTCATCCGTGACCATTCGCCCGTCTCAAAGGCGTCTTTTGCCGCTTTTACAGCAAGATCGATGTCTTCTTTTTCTCCAGCGGGCGCTTGAGCCCAAACCTCTCCGGTAAAAGGGTTAATGGAGTCTAGCGTTTTGCCTGCTACACTGTCCACCCATTCATTATTAATAAACATTTTATATTTTTTAACGCCTGTAAAATGTTTTTCATACACACTTTTTAAACTCACGCTCATTGTTTTTTCCTCCCAAATGGAAATATTAGTCTAGATCATTCTAAATTATGATATACTTCTGTTAGTTAGGGAGATCCCCTAACAGTTCGCGAATGAACGATCGTATCTCACCTCCTCCTTTATCGTAACATAATATACTTGAGATCCGCTTCTGCCAATACATGGTGAAGTCTATCTGCATTCGACAATTTATATATAGCAAATACCATGCCAATACTCAGATCCATCATTTCAAGTCATTTAATCTATTTATTAGACAGTATTTTTCTTTTTTTGTATGAATTATAGACAATTATCTGTGAAATGGACACCGAGCAGTTGATTGATTCAGAATTTTCTTGCTATAATACTTTATAAATCAGATTTCTGGAGGCCAATAAAAAATGAGATCATGGTTAGATCAATTTAACATGTCCTTTATTGAGAATGTTTTTGATAACATTCATGACGGAGTCAAGATTTTGGATAAGGAAGGCCGGATTGTCTTTATTAACCGCTCAGGGGCCAGGAATCTGAAAATCGAGCGTGAAGAATGGATTGGAAGGCATATTAACGAATTGATTCCAAATTCCGTTATCTATAGGTGTTTAGTGACGGGAAAGCCTCAAATCCGACAGCATAATGTGATTAACGGACGCCATTTTTTCGCCGATGCTTATCCGATCATATTTGACGGAGAGGTCGTTGGAACGATTTGTACCCACAAGGATGATATTGAAATCGCACAATTAAAGGAATCCTTTGAGTCCTTAAACCAATACGTCAGGTTTCTGAAGAGCGAGCTGCATCGAGTAAAAAAATTGCCAAGCGAGCTTGAAAGTTTTATCGTATCCAACGATAGCCCGCTCATGGATCAGCTCTCAAAAATCCAAAAGATAGCCAATACGGATCTGCCAATCTTGATTCGCGGTGAAAGCGGAGTCGGCAAAGAGCTGATAGCCAGATCGATACATGATTTGTCCGATCGAATAGGCAAGCCCTATAATGCCATCAACTGCGCAGCCATTCCGGAATCGCTGCTTGAAAGCGAGCTTTTTGGTTATGAAGAAGGTTCGTTCACGGGAGCTAAACGTAATGGTAAGAAAGGAAAATTTGAGCTGGCTAATGGCGGGTCTATCTTCCTTGACGAAATTGGCGATATGAGCTATCATCTTCAAGCGAAGCTCTTGCGGGTATTGCAGCAGAAAGAATTGACCCGCGTGGGGGGGACGCAACCGATTCAATTGGATGTACGGGTGATAGCGGCTACGAATCAAAATTTAGAGGAAATGATTGCGAATAATAAATTTCGCGAGGATTTATATTACAGAATCAATGGATTTTCTATTCAGATCCCCCCGTTGAGGGAACGCAAAATGGATATTGAGGTACTCATCCACCATTTTATATCTGAGTTTTCCCATAAATATAACAAATCGATAGGGATTAGCAAAGAAGCCCGCGACTTTTTAATGAATCATCATTTGTCGGGAAATGTCCGTGAACTCCGCAATGCATTGGAACACGGTTTTGTATTGACAGATAGCCATGAAATTCAAATGAAGGATCTCCCGCCCTCCATATTAAACGAAGGGGCTCATGGACATTCGGCCGTGACTCTCCATTCACAAATAGCGGATTTGCCAAATTCGAGTTTGGAACGATCAGCAGACTTAAATTTTAACGAACATCTTGCGCAGCTGGAAATTAATTTAATCAAAGAAGCGCTCAAACGTTCTAACAATAACCGCTCGGAAGCCATTAAAATGTTGGGCATTTCACGACAATCCTTTTATGATCGGCTGAAGAAATATGAATCCAGTTTGAACCCTTTTATCGCTTTATAAAATATAACCGGTTGCAGCTTTAATTTGAAATTCCGACAGTATGGATTGAGTTGCATGGTTAGTCCGCCTTTTCCGAACTTGCGCTTATTCAAGCCGTTATCCGGTGAAAAACCATGCATCAATCGTATTGTACACTCCCCTGTCGATCCCAAATTCATTCTCGCAAAGTTTACAAAAAAACATCAGGAATATCGATGTTTACATCAATTTTAGTCGTCAGTATAGGTTCCTCCTTGTAGGTTAGCCATCGGTTGGGAGCTTTCGAGTTAGTGTGTATCAAGAGCGCTTTCGGCAGCTTCCCTTACCATTTCTCCCAAAGTTGGATGAGCATGAACGGTCAGCGATATATCCTCCAGACTAGCTCCCATTTCAATAGCCAGACCTATTTCCGCAATGATTGTAGAAGCTTCGGGACCCACAACTTGAGCGCCTATGACTAACCTGGTGTTTTTGTCAGCTACCAATTTTACAAATCCTTCGCGTTTATTTATGGAGAGAGCACGTCCATTCCATGCAAATAAGGTCTTTCCGACCGACACAGAAAAACCAAGTTTCTTCGCTTCCGTTTCATTCAAACCCACACTGGCGATCTCAGGATCGGAAAAAACAACGGCAGGTATAGCTTGATAGTCGACCATACTCGGTAAACCGGCTAATGCCTCCGCAGCAATCCTGCCTTCATAAGAAGCTTTGTGAGCCAGTGCAGGTCCTTCCACAACATCACCAATTGCGTATATGTTTTCAATTGTTGTACGGCACTGTTGGTCAACCCTGATATGCCCTTGTCCGGTCAATTCCATGTCGATAGCCTCTAGCCCGAGATCATCCGAATTGGGACGACGTCCGACAGTGACCAACACGTATTCCGCATCTACACTCTTTTCAACACCTTCCGCTAAAAAGAATACCTCCACGCTATCGTTGGTTTGTCGAGCTTCTTTAACCGTTGACCCGGTGTAGATGTTTACGCCGAGATGCTTCAGGGACTGGGAAACGTACCGGGACATCTCTTGTTCAAAGCCGGGTATTATGGTATGGCCTCCTTCAATCACCGTCACTTTCGTTCCGAATTTAGCAAACATTTGACCCAATTCAATTCCTATGTAACCTCCGCCAACCACAACCAAGCTTTTAGGCAGCTCCTTTAACTCCAGCGCTTCCGTAGAAGATAAAATTCTGCCGCCGAAGGGAATCGGTTTGAGTTCAACAGGTCTGGATCCCGTTGCAATGATGCAATGATTAAATCGGTATCGCTTCGCATCGTCGCTGCTAACGACACTTACAACTTTTTCATTGATAAAAAATGCTTCTCCCCGGACCCTCTCAACTCGATTTCCTTTTAGCAGGGCATTTACACCGTTGGTTAGCTCATCGATAACGCTTCTCTTCCACTCATGCACTTTCGCAAAATCAACGTGAATGTTCTCCGTTTGAATGCCTATTTGGGAGGCCAAATGCACTTGTTCGAATTGGTGTGCTGCCGATATCAGTGTTTTGGAGGGAATGCATCCGCGGTTGAGACAAACACCCCCAACCTCCTCTTTATCTATGATCAAAACGTTCTTGCCTAGCTGCGCCGCACGGGTGGCTGCGACATATCCTCCCGGACCCGCCCCTATGACGATTACATCTGCGTCCGACACAAATTCACCTACGACCATACTCTCATACCTCCAGGATCATCAACTCCGGTTGTTCAATAAACTGTTTCATAAGATTTAAGAAATTTTGTGCGGTAGCGCCGTCGATCAATCGATGGTCGAAGCTCAAGGAAAGTCCCATCACCGGAGCAACAATAATTTGCCCATTTTTAACCAATGGCTTCTGGACGATGCGTCCTGTTCCTAAAATAGCCACTTCAGGATAATGAATAATCGGTGTAAAAAACAGTCCGCCGCCGGAACCCATATTTGAAATTGTAATTGTACTTCCTTTTAATTCGTGGGGCGCAAGTTTTCCCTGACGCCCGCGAACAGCCAAGTCGTTGATTTCAGCGGCAAGCATCCATATATTTTTGCTATCGGCATTCTTGATCACCGGCACAATCAACCCGTTTTCGGTATCTGTGGCGATTCCAGCATGAACCGTTTTTTTGATCACAATTTCGTCTGTTTGCTCGTCGATGGAGGCGTTCATCACAGGGTAGTGACGGCAAGCTATGATAAACGCTTTCAAAATAAACGGCAAATAACTAAGCTTTACTTCTTTCCTTACTGCAGTAAGTTTGGCTTTCTCCCTAAGCTCCACAAGTTCGGTTACATCAACTTCATCCATAATAGTTACGTGAGGCGCGGTGTACATCGATTTCACCATGGCATCGGCAATGACTTTGCGTATTCCCTTAAGGGGGATACGCTCCTCTTCCACTAAATGTTTGTTGATGGAATTCTCTGGATTCACTGCTATTGGCGCATTCGCGACACTCTTGTTACCGGCTGTGTCCGGTATGACCGACACGGTGGAACTGTTCCCTGAAGCAAAGCTTAGAACATCTTCGCGGGTAATCATGCCGTGGTTGCCTGTTCCTTTGATTTCGGTCAAATTGATTCCATATTCTCTAGCGAGCTTGCGAATACTAGGCGTAGCCAATGGGGACGCTGCTTTAGTACCCGTCGCAAATTTTTCTTTTTCCACGACCGGGGATTTATTATCGACTGCTTGATTCGCACCTTCGCTGTCGAAGATAATTAAAACATCGCCCACTACAACCTTTGCTCCCTCATTCGCTTTCACATCAAGCACTTTACCTTTGACCGGCGAGGGAATTTCAACAATCGCTTTGTCATTTTGGACTTCCATGATCACTTGATCTTCATCCACGCTATCACCGGGCTTTACATGCCACTTGACAATCTCGCCTTCGTGGATTCCTTCGCCGATATCCGGAAGTTTGTATTCAATGAACGGCACTTTTAAACCTCCTTAATAACTCAGTACTTGATTTAATGCTTCTACTACCCGAGAAGGTGTCGGCAGCCATTCGTCTTCAATAGCTGCAAATGGATAAGCAGTATCCGGAGACGTTACTCTGAGTACGGGCGCTTCCAGGTGAAGCAGCGCTTTTTCATTGATTTGGGCGATCACTTCCGCTGCAACGCCCGATGTCTTTTGCGCTTCTTGAACGACAATGGCGCGATTTGTTTTTTCAACGGATGCTACGATCGTATTGATATCAATGGGACTCACTGTTCTTAGATCGATAACTTCCACAGTAACCCCGCGTGTCTTCTCTATTTCTTCCGCAGCCTTCAATGATGTATGAACCATGGCTCCGTATGTGATAATGGTGACCGAGTCGCCTTCACGAACCACTTTAGCCTTACCTATAGGAATCGTATATTCCTCTTCCGGAACCTCCGTTCGAAAAGTACGGTACAGCTTTAAATGTTCAAGGAAGATGACCGGATCGTTGTCTCGAATTGCTGAAATCAAGAGACCTTTGGCATCATAAGGATTCGAAGGAATGACCACCTTCACCCCCGGAGTCTGCATCATCATACCTTCAAAGCTGTCCGCGTGATTTTCCGGAGTTTTAACTCCTCCTCCAAAGGGTGACCGGAATGTAATCGGACTATGATATCTTCCCCCCGAGCGAAAACGCATCCGGGCTGCCTGATTGACGATGGAGTCCATGGCTTCAAAAATAAATCCGAAAAATTGGATTTCGGCAACGGGACGATATCCCTGTAAACTAAGCCCAACCGCTAAACCGCCAATCGCTGACTCAGCCAAAGGCGTGTCGAATACACGTTCTTCCCCGAACTGCTCCTGCAATCCTTCAGTAGCCCGAAACACCCCGCCGTTCTTCCCAACATCTTCTCCGAAAATCAGTACATTCGGATCGTGGGCAAGCTCAATACGCATCGCATCTTGAATGGCTTGGATCATTGTCATTTGCGCCATGGTATCATCTCCTACTCAATTATTCATTTTCTGCTCTTCCAAATGTGGAGGAGTCGTTTCGAACATACTGTCAATTAAACCCGAAACGGTCATTTTATTCGTCTCGTCCGCCTTTTTGAGAGCCTCGGCCAGCGTCATTTTCGTTTCCTCAACGAGACGGCGTTCCACGTCTTCGGTCCATAGCCCTTTCTTCTCAAGAAATTTGCGGAACCGGATAATGGGATCCCTTGCTCTCCATGTCTCTTCTTCTTCTTTATTCCGATAACGGGAAGGATCGTCACCTGCCATGGTATGCGAGCCAAAACGATAAGTAAGCGCTTCAATTAAAGTCGGCCCTTCGCCGTTACGGGCGCGGACAGCTGCTTCTTGTACAGCCTTGTAAACAGCAAGTACGTCCATCCCGTCGACTTGAATACCTCGAATCCCTGCAGCAACCGCTTTCTGCGCTAACGTAGCTGCGGCCGTTTGTTTCTGACGAGGGACCGAAATCGCATACTGGTTATTTTGAACTACTGCGATAAGGGGTACTTGAAAGACACCGGCAACATTGAGTCCTTCGTAAAAATCACCTTGTGATGTGCCGCCATCGCCAATATAAGCAATAACTACATTTTTCTTTTTTCTTTTTTGGATTCCCAGAGCAATACCCGCCGCCTGTATCATTTGAGCGCCAATAATAATTTGCGGCATTAACGCTTGAACCCCTTCCGGAATCTGAAAGCCATGCTGATGGCCGCGGGAATAAAGAATAGATTGATATAAAGGAAACCCATGCCAGACGATTTGGGGAATATCCCGATAGCTGCCCAGAACGAAATCATCCTTCTCCAAAGCGGATTGACTGCCAATCATACTCGCTTCCTGCCCGGAAACAGGAGCCCACAAACCCATTCGGCCTTGCCGCGCCAAACTAACCGCTCTTTCATCCCAAGTTCTGGTGAACACCATTTTTCGCATAAGTTCGATGAGCTGTTCGTCACGAAGTTCGGGTAGCATGCTTGGATTTACGACATTACCCTCTTGATTTAAAACAGATAAGATGTCAGTTTCTTTTTGTTCTGAAAACATCAATGATTTGATCATAAACACACCTCAAATCTTCGAATTTTATCCAAATCATAACATCTCCATCTGTTTATTGTCAACAGTCAACAGTAAACAAAGAGTAAGAGGTTCACTATTTTTTAACAGAAATATTTACTAGTTTGGGTGAATTCGTATAAAGGGGCTTGAAAGTAAGGAGCCCAATGTAGAATCGAAAAGGCCTCCCTTAAAAATACGGGAGGCCTTTTGTTGAAGCTTTATCTACAAACTTAAATATTTCATCATCGGTTCCGGATAACGTGTTCCTTGCGTGATTCCCTTTGGCGCAACTTCCTGGATTCGTTCCAGTTCTTCATGGGAAAGCTCAACTTGCAACGCTTGCATATTTTCTTCCAAATACTCAATTCTTTTGGTCCCTGGAATCGGTACAATATCGTCCCCCTGATACAGCAGCCATGCTAAAGCTAATTGCGACGGTTTGCATCCTTTTTCTACGGCAATTTCCTTGATACGATCCACGAGATCGAGGTTTTTTTGAAAATTCTCTCCTTGGAACCGCGGTGAATTCCGGCGAGTGTCATCTTCCGCGAGATCCTCAAAGCGCCGAATCTGGCCGGTTAAGAAACCTCTCCCAAGCGGACTATAGGGAACAAAAGCTATACCCAATTCCCGGCAGGTCGGCAGAATTTCATCCTCAACATCTCGGCACCAGAGCGAATACTCCGTTTGTAAAGCCGCTATCGGATGAATGGCAAAAGCCCGGCGAATGGTGGCAGGGCCGGCTTCGGACATGCCGATGTAACGAACTTTCCCTTCCCTTACAAGATCCGCCATAGCTCCTATCGTTTCCTCTATGGGTATATCCTTATCAACGCGATGCTGATAATATAAATCGATGTGATCCACGCCCAAACGGCGAAGACTGGCTTCACAAGCTGATCTGACGAACTCCGGACGACCGTTGATGCCATGAATCGTACCATCTGGCCCTCGAACGTAACCGAATTTCGTAGCCAGAATGACTTCATGACGTCTTCCTTTGATGGCTTTGTTGACTAACTCTTCATTTTTCCCCATCCCGTATATATCCGCCGTATCCAAGAAATTGACTCCCAATTCCAGAGCCCGGTGAATAGTTTGGATGGATTGCTCGTCATTTCGTCCGCTGTAGAATTCCGACATGCCCATACATCCGAGTCCGAGTGCAGAAACCTCGAGCCCGCTTGTTCCTAATTTTCTTTTTCGCAATGTGATGACCTCTCTTTCATAGTATCATTAACACAGTTACGCAACTTTAGGTTTTCTCGCGAGTCGTCTCAAGATTTCATACTTCACTTGATCAGATGATTCCAGATTCTATCAATCTTTTGTATTCATCCGCCGAGAGGCCTAATTTTTCTTTAAGTATCTCATCGTTATGTTCACTTAATTTAGGACCGGCCCAGTTAATTCTTCCGGGAGTCCCGCTTAGCTTCGGTACAATGCCGGGAACCTTCAATTTACCTAAACCCTCAACGTCCAAATCCGTAATCATTTGCCGAGCCATATAATGCGGATCACGAAACATATCTTCTACGTTATAGATAGCTCCTGCGGGAACCTTGTATTGATCAAGGATTTCTAACGCTTCATGCAGCGTTTTTTGTTTCGTCCATTCCTCTATGTTTTGATCCAGATATTCCATGTGTTTAACCCGGCCGTCATTGGACGCAAACCGTTCGTCATCTTTTAATTCTTCTTTTCCTATTGCCTGCATAAGCCGTTTGAAAATTCCGTCCCCGTTACCGCCGATCACGATATATTTGTTATCCTTGCAGAGATACGTATTCGATGGCGATATCCCGGGAAGAGTGCTGCCTGTTCTTTCACGAATACTGTTAAATTGATCATATTCGGGAACAGAGCTTTCCATCAGACTAAAAATAGTTTCGTAAAGAGCAACATCAATATACTGCCCTTCTCCTCCTCTATTGTCCCTGTGGTATATCGCCATTATCGCGCCTATCACCGCATAAAGCGCAGACACGGAATCCCCTAGACTGATACCGACTCTAGTAGGAGGTCGATCCGGATAGCCCGTTATATAACGAATGCCCCCCATGGCTTCCCCAACGCTTCCAAAACCCGGTTTATCCCGGTAGGGTCCATCCTGACCATAACCGGATACGCGAACCATAATGAGTCTTGGATTGATTTGCTTTAAATCCTCGTATCCAAGGCCCCATTTTTCCATAGTTCCCGGCTTGAAATTTTCAATGATTATATCTACTTCTTTCACTAACTTGCGAATAATTTCTTGCCCGTCGGCATGGTTTAAATCTACAGTTACGCACTTTTTATTACGGGATTGAACGTACCACCATAACGACGTATCCTCATGCATTAATCTCCATTTACGGAGGGGGTCGCCTTTACCGGGAGGTTCCACTTTAATCACTTCCGCCCCAAAATCAGCCATCAAACGTCCGGCGAAAGGACCGGCGATTAAGCTGCCCATCTCCAACACTTTAATTCCCTGTAACGGTAAAGAGCCTGCCTGTTTATTTGTTTCCATTGAATCATTTGGCATATGGTTCCACCTCATTTTCCATTAAGCTTGTGAAGTTTAAATGTCGCTAAATATCTTGAAAGAGCTTTCAATGCTAGCTAAAATATATCAATCTTATTGTCGACTGTCAACAAATAACGGTATGAAATATGCGAAAAACTATCCCTCCAAATAGAGGAACAATTCGTGTGCGGATTTGCTGTAATAGTTAACTTACCTAGCATCGCAGGATTCCCATTATATACATTAATCATAGATTTAATTGTTGTCCCATTTTTAGAATCTTAGGCTGTGACTTCCGACATTCACATGGCTTGTGTCACAGTTTGGTTTCCTCAATCTAAAGTCTAGAATCGATCATAGGATAAATGGACAAAAAAAGAGTCAGATCATATGATTCGACCTGACTCGTATGGCGGCTTGTAATTGGCGGAGTTTATTTAGTATGGTTTCAAACCAAAACTAATACCAGTCAGACTATTTCCTCTTATCAATGTAAGTTAACAAAGTGAGTATGAACAACCCAAATGCAAACATTATTGAAAGAGCCTGAAATACATCCATTTTAACAGCCTCCACCTTTCCAATGAGGTGTCCGCCTTATACAAGTCGTCTATGTAACCATAATATATTTTGGATATATATGGAAGTGTATATTGGACTATAAAAGTTAAGGTGTTTATTCTACATAATTTGATAATGTGACTATTTCAATTCACCATATCTTGAATGCAGGGGCGAGCCGGAGGCATTTATTGTGAAGAATATCAAGCTGCGTATTATCTGGATTAAACCTCAGATCTCTTCATTTTTGACTCACTTTGTTGCCGAAATTATGGAGTCACAGCAATTTTTTGTTGATCTCTTAGAGAGTCAGGTACGTTCACGATAACCAGACTATCTGCTGAAAGTCCCTTTTTCACTTCGATAAAAGCCTCATTTTTGATGCCGGTCTCAACAGGAGTTCGGACAGCCCTTGTTCCTTGTGCCGTCCACACATAGCTTGTTTCGTCGTCGTGTTGCTTCACGGCGGCGTAAGGTACTTGCAAAGCGGATTTAGTCCGGCTGCTTACAAAGTTAACATCCACATTGTATCCGGGAAGCAGCTTAGCGGAGCTTTCGTCCGAGGCCAATGTGACATCAACGACAGCTTTTTTGCCCTGGTTGTCTTGAGACGGTATGGCAATAGGGGCCATTTTGATGACGCGTGCCGGAAATTGTTCTTTACCAAGTGCAGAGCCCTCAATAACGGCTTCTTGATTCACAAAGATTTGCGATATTTGTGCTTCCTTAACAGTGGATACGATCTCTATTTGTGAAAGATCCGCTAAGGTCAGCAGTTCCCTACCTCTTTCCACAAATTGACCTTCCTGTACAGTCAAATCAATAACGGTTCCACTCCAATTGGATACAACCTGCATATTCAAAAGATCTTTTTCCAGTTGTTCCTGTTGAAGTTGAATCTCTTTTACTTTCGCGTTGTACTTAGCTTTGTCTATTGGACTCGGTCCTTGTTGTATTAATGCGAGATTATTTTGGGCGGTTTTCAAAGCAGATTGGGCCAGCTTCATTTCGTCTTCTTTTTGCAGTAATTGCGTCTTAAGTGCTGTACCAGCATTATAATCATTCTTCAATTTATTCCATTCCCTTGTTATTGCAGCTAATTTAATTTCTGCTTGATAGACGCTCTCTTCTAGCAGCTTCACTTCCTCCGGCTTTGGTCCTTCCTGAATTTTATTCCAATCAGCCTGCACTTGTTCAAGCTGAAGTTCGAGCTGCTGCAGCTTGAACTGAGTATCGGAAGGATCAATCTCTGCAATCACTTGCTTCTCTTTTACTTGATCCCCGGCCTTTATGTATACATGAAGCAGCTTTCCATTTGTCTGGGCATAATACTTACGCTCATCTTTCGCCTTCACCTTGCCGGTTGCCTGGACATATTGGACCAAGTCTGCCTGTGTAACGGGTATTACTTTCACTGCCTCCCCTTTGCTGAACATGTACAAGCCTCCGCTAGCCGAAATCAACAGGACGGCCAGCAGCATGTACCACCCTTGCTTACTCATAATCCCCCTCACTTCCCCTTCTCGAAAATTCGGCGAGCTGTGATAACCGTTCCCTTACTTCCTGATTCATATCGTCTAACGTTATGGTTGAACGGCTTAGCAGTCCGCCTAGCTCCTCTTTGCCAAATGCGAGAAGCAACATATCTCCCGCACTAGAAGCTCGAATAGAGGCGGTGCGGCGACCGCCTCTCATTAAGGCAATCTCTCCAAAATATTGGCCCGGGCCCAAATGGTTGACAATAATATCTTGGCCATGGGGCTGATGAACGGAAACTTCCGCTTCTCCCGAAACGATAATATACGCACGGTCGGCCTCGTCACCCTCACGGAGTATAAGTGAGCCGGCCGGCACATGAACCTTCTCCAGTCGCGAATGAAGAAGGCTAAGCTGCTCCGCGTCGAGATTGGGAAAAGCCTGCATGACGTGTTCATTGACGATTTGTCCATCCGCGACAACGACCGTGCGCTGAACCTGATGTGCCAAATCGTTATCGTGGGTTACCATAATAACTGTTTTCCCGCGCTCTACCAGGTTGCGAAACAAAGCGAATACCGCTTCAGCTGTCTTTGAATCGAGGCTTCCCGTTGGTTCATCAGCGACGATGATGGGAGGGTCATTAGCCAGGGCGCGGGCAATTGCCACACGCTGCTGTTGTCCACCCGATACCGCAGACGGCATTTTATAGGCATGTTCGGACATTTGTACCTGCTCAAGCAGCTCCAAGGCTCGTTGCTTGCGTTCCTTAGGTGTATACATACGGCAAAAATCCATGGGGAGCATCACATTTTCCACTAGAGAAAGAGTCGGCAGCAATTGAAAAAACTGAAATATAACGCCGATATTTATCCCGCGCCAACCCGCCATAAGTCTTGGTTGTAAGGTATGTAAATCTGTATCGCCTACCCGCACCGAACCCGAGGTCGGCCGATCGATCCCAGTTATCATATTAAGGAGTGTAGATTTTCCACTGCCGGATTTACCGATAATCGCTACGAATTCTCCGGTATGAATGGTAAGGTCAATTCCCTTTAAGACGTTGTAAACCCCGCTCTCACTTTGAAACGATTTAACCACTTGCTTAAGCTCAATGCTCAATGATGATCACTCCTACTTTTTCCCATTATTCATACGCCAGCACTTCCCGAATGGACAACCGTGTTGCGTTCCAAGCAGGAGTTAAGCTTGCAAGCGCTGAAAGCACGATGGCTGTAACGAACCAAAATCCAACGCCAGTCCACGAGTATACCATATCAAGCGGAGCTTGATACAAGGAGATGCCGACGGATTGGCACAGCCAGCTAGTAACCGGCACTGCTATAATACAGCCAGTTCCCCAACCGAGCGTACCTAGAAAGGCACCCTCAGCTATAACGATCCAGGCAATCGAGCCGTCTCTGCCCCCGATGCTACGGAGAATACCGAATTCACGAGTTCTCTCCAACACGTTCAAACTCATCGTGCCCGCCAATCCAAGCGCCGACACGATCGACAAGAGTATAGCCATCATGGAGAGAAAGGCCACAACGATATTCATTCGCGCGGCCTGCACGCTGCGCATCTCAGTTGCTAATTCAGTAGAAGAAACTCCTATGCCTTCGTCCTTCAGAAGTGTTTTCATCTCGCTCTCAACAGCCGATTGGGAAACAGAATCATGCTGCCCAATTGTGATATGTATAAGAGAGGCTCGCGAATCATCATCGGTTGCTCTTTGCAGTCCTTCCTTTGTGATATAGCTTACCGGCTTTCCGACGGTCTTGCGGGCAAAGCCCTTAATATACCAGGCCGTTTTTTTGTCTTCAATATTAAGGACTATTTGATCGCCGACTCTGAGATCCGGGTGTTTCCGGAGTAAGTAGGAGTCAAAAACTAAGGCATTGTCTTCGCCAGGGCTCAGCCACTCCCCTTGTATCATATGCGGGTGAATAAATCCGGAATCCGCAGGAAGAGCTTCCACTGTCAGCTCAGCGCTTTCACTACCATCCGCAAGCACACGGTGAGCATGGATAAATCCCCATTGCTCCGTCTTGACCATACCGGGCACTTTCAAAGCAATTTCGGTGAGCCATTCTTCGTCCTGTGGCTCTGCGGTTGTGATTCGCACATCATAATCGGCATACCGCAGGGATTGATCCAACGTGTTCATCAAGGAGGCATGAACGCTAAAGACCGAAACGACGATCGCTCCTCCCAAGCCGAGAGTAGCCAGAGTAAGCAGCAAGCGGCCTTTTTGCCTGAATGTATTTCTTATTGAAAGTAAGAAAGGACGCGGAAGTCCGCGGATGCTCTCCACAATCCGATCGATCGGCGACCGGCGGCCCTGTTTGGAGGAGGGTACTCCTCCTATCGCTTCCCTAACACTGATACTTGTACCTCTAATTACCGGCATATAGGCCGCCAGCAGGGGAAGTCCTATACCGATCGCGATCTGGAGCGTCAATACATAGTAAGACAGACCGTAACCGTCACTTTTGAAATTAAGCAAGGTGTTGGATTGTCCCGTTAGAGCACCGGCTCCCATAAACCCAATAGGTAAGCCTATTGGTAGCGCCAATACACCGAAGATAAGTGCCTGCGTTAAATACATCCGCACTAAACTTCTCCGGTCAGCCCCAAGAACTTGCATGACCCCAATCTGCCGAAGCTGGCTGCTAAGAATCGCAAGCATGGTGTTCACGACTAAGAAAGCCGCAGCTACCAGCGCCAGTCCTCCTAAAGATTGGAGAATTGAACCCATCGAGATCACGATATCTGAAGCCCAATGCTTCCCCGCCTCCGGTATCCAAGTTGAAATCACCTCGACCGATTGCTCGCGCAGAAGCTCTCTAGCTGAAGTGGCAATGGACTCAAGCAGCTTCTCATCCTTGCCGTCACCATGAACACGAATCACAATCGTGTTGAAGCCGGAAGGCAGACCGATGGTTTCAAGCGTTCCCATCGATATAAACCCCGATCCTACTCTGGATAACGTTGCGGATTCCCTCCCCGGACTTCTCACGGTTCCGTCCACGTTGAATCGATGAAGCTCGCTATCGGGTGTTTCTATCCAAACGGAGTCATTTACCTTAACCTCTAAATATTGAGCTGCAAGACGCTCCAATAGCAAAGTCCCTTCACTAGGGGGCCATTCGCTCTCGATATGCTCAGGAGTTATACGATCCACCTGCTTGTTCGTGAAATCGGGGATTGCAAATAGCTCAAAATTTTTCCACATGTTCGCTGCAGGTTGGCCGCTGCCATCGCCCGAAACATTAATCCTTAGGCGATAAAAGCTGAATGCTTCCGCCCGGGATACCTCGGGGAGCTCATGAAGCTGGTCCAGGATGTCCTCATCATTGAAAGGAGCTGTAAATAGCGTTATCTGCGCAGGCTGAGCCGATATTTGGCTATCGGACATGGCGCGACTCAAAATGGCAATTGCTTGACCCACGACGCCTACTCCAGCTACGCCAACTGCAATTGTTAACACAACAAGAAACGAACGTCCCTTGTAAATCCACATATCACGAAGCACTTTGGACCATCTAGGGGACAATAATGGCCTGTCCGTTCGTTTTTTGTTTGCCATGGCGACAGTCCTTTGCATTTTAGATCCAACCTCTATAAGGCTGGCCTCATCGGAATTCCTAAATATTTAGTTATTACTGGCAGTTCTTCTAAACTAGTATATTATGTTTAGGTTTTTCATCCAAGTATATTTTCCCAATTTATTAAACTCGCGTTCCTTCAAGCTTATTCTGGCCGCTCTCAATAGTACCGCTTTCAGGATCATTGTTACTTTCGGCAGTTTCTGGGCTAGTACGGCGTATCCCACCCAATTTTGGACATCGTCATGAGAAGCAACAGGCCCAAAGCATCCGAATCACCGTCGTCCGCTTCCTCATAACGACATGGGGATGCCATAAACTGAACTCGAATCCGGGAATATCCAACTCCTTATTTCCCATGAAGACGAACCGTGGTGTGTCAAATCCACAATTCGGCGCCGCGTGATGCTAAAGATCTACGGAGAAGTTGCGTAAGCCAGGCCTCCCCATCCCCTCTCTAAAGCCCCTCCCTAAAGCCCCTCCCTTCAGGGGAGAGATAAGTCTAAGCAGTTCACCGTCTCTGCTGCTCTAGCGAGTTTTTTGCATCTTCCTGTGAAAGCGCTAGGGGTCCAAACGTAAATCAAAAAGACCGGCAAAAGATTTGCCGGCACATAAATCAAGACTTTACGGTCTTTTTTTGCCCACTTGTTAAATATCAGTAGTGGTATACTTTTCATTCGTTCTTCAACAGCTGCACGTTTGCTGAGCGGATTGATTGTTTCGCAGTTCGAATTCGCGCAATATCATTTACGCATTTAGTCCATGCAATTTGATGGCAATTTGCAGCTGCAGCCTCGTTTCCGGGTCATCAAGATGAAAGCCTAGCTCGCTGCGGATTCGTTCGAACCGATAATTCACGGTATTATAGTGAATAAACAAGCGTTCCGCGGTTTCTTTTACGTTGCAATTACAAAGAAAATAAGTTCGTAAGGTTTTTAATAGGGAGCCTTGATACTTATGATCATAGTCCAGCAGCGGCTGTAAAAAAATACGCTTAAATTCCTCCAGTTCCTCAGTTCCTTGCAAACGGTACAGCAAAAGATAAATTCCCAGATCGTCGTAATGAACAATCGCATCTTTCGTATTGCTTTCCCGGCATACTTCCGCTGCACGTTTGGCTTCGCGATAACTGGCAGGCACAGCGCTTTGATCTTGAGCTTCCCGGCCAAAGCATAATGTCGCCCGCCTCTCCAGAAGCTTGGACCTCAGCAAAGACCATATGCTGCCGGGCACATCATTACTCCATTTCTTTTCTTTCTCATCACCGCTTTTCAACGTTATAAGAACGACTAAATCCTCCTCCAGCACCGTCCAGTTGAGGTCATTCTTCCCAAAGGCATCCCAATTCAGTCTTCGGGCTAACTCCTGAAGCTCGCTCACCTCCGGCCTCCGTTCATGAAAGGATACGACACCTACCAAAAAGGACGATCCATCGATTAACGGGCATCCGCAAGCATCCGCTCTCATACGCAAATCCACAGGGGAAACGATCCGCCCAGCTATCCAATCCTGCAAAAATTGGTCGATATATTTGGCCTCAATTTTCATTCTGACTTGCGAGTTGCTTATTTCAAAGCCGACCAGCTCGCTGGCCCAGTTCATGGTCAAGGTATCTACAATTCCGTATTCGCTTTGCTGCTCCAGCATTAGCAAAAGAGACGGCTGATGCATTTGCCCATCAGGCACGGACGTAATGTAAACCCGAATCATTTGACCCTCTACCTGTATAAAACCGGTTTCAAGGGTCATGTCCTCCCGGAGCTTTCTCCATCCGGCCTCGTCCACCTGCTGGCACAAATGCTCGGCTGAAGGCGAAGCGATCCATCGATTGCTCGGATCAAGCAATACAACCGGGTTATGAATGAGCAGTTGTAGATGGTGCACAAACGCAGAAAGCCCATCCCCATGCAGAAGCACCTGGGATAGGCGTTGAATCCGGCTTTGAAGAATAGTTAGCTGTCTTGATTCCGTTACAAGCACACGCTCCATCACTTCGCGGACAACGTCGGAGAATGTCGTGTCCGGAGGAAGCTCGATTAAGGGTAATCCATAAAGATCCGCAGCCTTCACAGCCGCTTCAGGAACAGTGTCAATGAATCGTTTCGTCTTAACCCCCAAAGCGACTACGCCCTTTTGCACAAGCTGCTCGATAAGCGTTACAAGCACTTCCGGCTCATGTCTAAAAGGGTAACCCGTTGTCATTAAGAACTCGCCGGGTTTTACCCAATTCACCACATCCGGAACTTCCATCACATTAATCCTGCTTATTGTCTGCTCCAAACCGGCATGACCCCCAAGAAGAACAGCCTCCTTGAAATGAGGAATCGTGAAAAGATCTTTTACAATAAACCCATACTCAGCTTCCTTTTCCATAATCAATTCCTTTCCCGGCAACGAACCTAGCGTCTACCCCGATGCTGTCGTTGTCAAGTGCTTCGCAAACCCTTTATAACCGTGTCCGACATCGACGTCCAACCGAAAATTCCGCCCTGCTGCCAAATCATCCGCAGCGCGGCCGTATGATCTTCGGGATCAAAGGCGGCTGTTGCGTCTTCCAGTACAAGACATTCATATCCCCGGTCATTCGCTTCCCGGAGGGTGGTATGCACACAAACATGAGTCGTTACACCGCATAATATTAGCGATTCTATGCGGTTTTCTTGAAGAATCGCATGTAAATCCGTTTGAAAAAACGCTCCCTTGCCCGGCTTATCGATAATGATCTCCCCTGCTTCGGGGCTCAGTTCAGGTACAATGGCATGGCCCTTTTCTCCGCGAATCAGAATGCGCCCCATCGGTCCCTCGTCTCCAATTCCAGCCCCCTGTCTCCGGCTTCGAGCAAGTTTGGACGGCGGGCAATCGGATAAGTCGGGCAGATGCCCCTCCCGGGTATGCACGATCATCAAACCGGCATACCTGGCAGCGGCCATTACGCGTGAGATGACCGGGATGATGGATCGGGTGAATGAAATATCATTTCCAAGTCGTTCGCCGAACCCTCCCGGTGCGCAAAAATCATTCTGCATGTCAACAATGACAAGAGCCGTCCGGTCAAGACGAAACACAAACGGATACGGCAGGACTTCATTCAAAGCTATGGTTTGATTCATCATTTTACTTAACCTTTCCCATTGTAGTCAATATCTGCCGTGCCGGAAACTATCCGAGCTGGACACCGCTCCAAAAACACCGCCCTGCATAGCCACCATTTTCAGTGCGGCCACATGGCTGCGCGTTCTCGGGATCAAATCAAGATCCGTTGCGAAAAAGCCGCCCTTACCGGGTTTATCCACAATAAACTCGCCCGGCAAGGGAGTAAGTTTCGAAACAATCAGGCAGTCCGGGCTCGTGGTTTACTGTGCTTACTTAGGTATATTTCCAATGACACCCTTAACCAGATAATCAGCGGATTCCAATTTTTCAACAGCCGGAATTTCTCCTTGATTGATCTGAATTTTGCCCGATTGATCTTCAATAGGCCCTTTGAACGGCTGCAGCGTTCCGTTAAGCGATTCAGCTTTTGTCGTTTCCACGAGCTTTTTCACATCATCCGGAACCCCTGCCCCAAACGCAGCCATTTGAACGACGTTGTCTTTTAAGGTGCCGCGATATTTGCCGTCATACTTGCTGCCTTTAAAATTGCCGGCCACAGCGGTTTTCACCATATCCACGTACAGATCCGACCAGTTCCAAACGGATCCGGTAATCCACCCTTTCGGCGCAAGAGAAGAAGCATCCGCATGATAGCCTACCGACATGACGCCGCGGCGTTCAGCGGTTTCAATTATCGTTTTGGTGCAGTCCTGATGCTGGCTCAATACGTCAACTCCGTTGTCAATTAGCGAGTTAGCCGCATTCGCCTGCTGTCCCGGATCACACCAGCTTCCCGTAAAGACAACAGACGTCGTTGCATTCGGATTTACGGATTTCGCCCCAAGTTCAAAAGCATTCACGTTCAGCAAAACTTGCGGAATCGGTACCGAGACGACATAGCCCAATTTTCCCGTCTTGGACATTTTTCCTGCTGCAACACCGGCAAGGTAGACCGGTTCCCAGATCGTACCGAAATAGGTGCCCAGGTTGTCCGCTGTTTTCAAACCGCCTTGATGAAAGAAAACTACATCTGGATGACGTTTTGCCACGTTTAATGCAGGATCAAGGTGTCCGTAAGAAGTTGGGAAAATAATTTTGGCGCCCTCTTGGATCATCTGCTCCATGACCCGTTCGGCTTCCGCCGTTTCCGGGACATTCTCCACCCGCAGCACTTTCATATCCGGGAATGCTTTTTGGACTGCTTCGCTGCCAAGATAAGCCGCTTGATTATAACCGTAATCATCACGGGCGCCTACAAAGATGAACCCCACTGCAGTTCCGCCTGTTCCAGGAGCGCCGGAGCTGCTTTTGGCAGCTTGCGTACCGGCGCCGCTTGCGGGCGCCTGATTCGCTCCGGGTTGGCTGCAGCCGGACAAAAGAATAACAGAGGTCAGAGTTAAGGCTAGAAATCCCTTCATTTTCTTCCAATTCATGTGCGATTCCCTCCATTTAATATATAAATTTGATGTAAAACCTTTGGTTTATTAGAGTCGTGCTGCTTCTTCCCGTGCAGATCCCGAAAACTGCAACTCATTACCTGCCCGCATTCCCGGTAAATACCTTACCTAGAGCCTCGGGGGTCTGGCTTCGCTGCCGAAGCTCCACAATCAGCAAAGCTGCAAGCGTCAGAAGATAGGGCAGCATGAACAGGAAGAACGGAGAGATCGGCAGCTTCGTCTGCTGAACGGTGAGCTGCAGCGCTTGGGCAGCACCAAACAAATATGCGCCAAGCATCGCCTTTGCCGGTTTCCAGGAAGCGAAGATCACAAGCGCGACCGCCACGACACCCCGTCCTTGCACCATATTCTCAACCCAACTGTGTGTATAAGCCACTGAAAGCTGAACGCCGCCCACACCAGCCAAAAAGCCTCCGGCCAACACGGCTGCATACCGGACCAGCTTCGGATTGATTCCACTGGCAAAGAGCACTTCATCTCTCTCACCGGCAGCTCTTAATATGACTCCAAGCCGGGTGCGAAACAATAAATACCATAACAAAGGCACTAAGAGTATGGATAGATAAGTCAACCAGTCATGATTGAATAAAATCTGGCCCAGAAACGGAATGTCCGACAAGTAGGGAATAGGCACCGGATTAAAGCCGACGATTTGCTTGCTGACAAATCCCCTTCCAAAAAACGATGTAACCCCCATACCGAAAAACATGATCGTTAGCCCTGTCGCCAGCTGATTGGCATGGCAAGTAAGCACCAGAAAGGCGTGGATCGCGGAGATGAGAAAGCCGCATAATCCGCCGGCCAGCGTACCGAGCCACGGGTTTCCGGTCCAAACCGTAACCGCGAATCCGCCGAGCGCCCCGGCAAGCATGGATCCTTCCATTCCAAGATTGATAACGCCTGCACGCTCCGAAATCAATTCCCCCTGGCTCGCCAGCATAACGGATGTTCCCGAACGAAATGCCCCTGTCAAAATATCTGCTATCATTTTTTCAACCTCCCCCCACTGCCGAGCAAAAAGAACAGAACCAGCGTCATCAAAATGTACACCGAAGAAGATGGCAGCCCAGATCCAATCTCAAGCGAGTTGCCTGCAACACTGATCATCCCGAGCAAAAATGCTGTAACTACAAGACGAAGAGGGTGATTCCAGGCCATCCAGGCGGCCAAGAAGCCAAGATAGCCGTAGTTGACCCCTGTCGTTGGACGAAGGCGGCCTTCAATACCCGCAATTTCAATCATCCCGGCGATGCCTGCCAGAGCGCCTGAAGCAATCAGCACCCAAAAAAACATCATGTTCACTTTAAAACCGGCGCGTTCCGCAGCAAAGCTGTTGCTTCCAAGTACACGAATACGGAAGCCGAGCCGGGTCTTCGTCAAGATGAACCAAACGGCAACAACCAGCGCCAACGCGATCGCAATGCCTGCATGAAGCCTTGTGCCATTTACAATCGGCAGCCGCAAGGAAGAGGCAATCTCGGGGGAGAAAGGCCAATTGAACGATTTCGGATCTTTTAATAATCCGTGTACGAAGAATCCGACGGTAAAGGCAGCGACGTAATTGAGCAGCACACTGGTGATCGTTTCGTTGAGCTTTCCATTGACCTTCAGAAAAGCCGTGATTCCTGCCCAGACTGCCCCTCCCAAAGCGCCGGCAGCGAGCATCAGCGGAATACCTGCCCACGCTGGGAAATGATCAAGATAAAATACTGCGAACCACGTGGAAAACAGAGCCCCGATGGCCAGTTGCCCTTCTCCTCCTACATTAATCAAACCGGCTCTGGCGGGAACCGCTGCAGCGAGACCCGTCAAAATGATCGGCGTAGCCTTCAGCAGTACTTCGCCGAAGCCGTATAAACTCCCAAAAGTGGAACGAACCATCGAAATGTACAATTGTATCGGGTTCACGCCGTAAAATACCAGGAACACGCCAAATATGACAAAAGGAACGATCAACACGCATGCCTGTAAACCGAACAGCTTTAATTTGCTCCCGAAGGAAAAGGTCCGCCTGGGGAACGCAACGGTAACTGTTTGCTGCTTCATGCCAATTCTCCTTTCAACATACGGAAGCCGATTTCCGTTGTATCGGTTTCCGACGGACGATAAGGTCCGAACAATTGCTTACCGGAAAGCACAACCAACCGGTCGGATAATTTAAACAATTCATCAAGGTCTTCCGAAAACAGCAGGACAGCCGTTCCCTGTTCCGCCAATGTGACCAGTTGCTGTTGGATCGTATGCGTCGTTCTAATGTCAAGCCCTCGGCTGGGAAAGCTAATAATCAGGATTTTCGGCTTTCTAATCAACGCTCTGGTAAGCACCATCCGCTGCACATTACCTCCGGAAAGCTGATCCGCTCGACGGTCAGCATCCGCTAGCTCGAGGGCGCGAGCTTCCTCGCTGTTTTCCAGCAAGCTTCGAACATACTGCCAATCGATGCCCGACCCCTTAGGCTTCATCGGGATTCCATCCAAGACCATATGTTCAAGTATTGTAAAACCGGGAATCACCGATTCCTTGAGCGGATCCTCAGAGACATAGCTTACACCGGCTTCCATAAACGATTTTGTGCCGTTCCCTAGCTCCCTCCCATCTACCGTAAGCCTTCCCGATGTTAGATGACGAAGTCCAAATAGCACTTCGGCCAGTTCGCGTTGACCGCTCCCGGAGATTCCCGCTACGCCGGTAATTTCCCCCTGTCTTAAGGTCAATTGAATATCCCTAAGCACAGTCTCACCATGGTTTCCTGTGATGGTTCCGCGTTCGATCTGAAGCACCGTCGGGTTTTCCTGTTCGGAATCAGACGCTTGCTTGACCACGGGCTTCAGCGTTTTGGCGCCCATCATGGCTGTAATCAGCGCATTCCCATCCAAACCGTCCTCACGGCTCGCCGTAAAGGTGATTTGTCCGCCGCTCAGAACGGTCACCTGATCCGCGCAAGCTAGAGCTTCATTGATTTTATGCGTAATGAGAAGAATTCCGTAGCCGTCTTTTCTAAGTAAATCCAGCATATGGAGGAATGCTTCAACTTCTTGCGGCACAAGCACACTGGTCGGTTCGTCAAAAATAATGACGCGCGTTCCGGGAACCAGCAGCACCTTCACAATTTCAAGACGCTGGCGTTGACCTAGATCAAGCTGCCATACATGCGCATCCGGATCGACCGATAATCCGTATTTTTCAGAAATCTTCAGAATACTGTCACGAAGCTGCTTTCTCCGGAGACGCCAGCCGCCGTTCGATATGGCAAGTGCTATATTATCCAATACAGTCATTGCAGGGATCAAACGAAAATCCTGAAACACCATGCCAATGCCTTTCGCCTTTGCCTTTATGGGAGGATGCAATGAAACGGCTTCGCCATCCATGTAAATGGTGCCTTCATCGGGCGCATATACACCGTATAGCATTTTCATTAAAGTGCTTTTGCCTGCACCATTCTCCCCTAGAACGGCGTGGATTGAACCTTGCTTTACCTCCAGATTGATCTCTTTATTTGCAACCAACGAACCAAACCGTTTGGTTAAACCCTCAGTCCGTAAAAGATAGGAATCGGCGATATTCCGGGAAAGCTCCATATTTCAACCCACCTTACGTAATGTTATATAACATTATTTTGAATTATTCCTTACAATGACTATTATATTACTTTTCTTAGACATTATCTTTATAAATATATAACATATTTAATGTTATTTTTCTATGATATATTTATAAATATTACATATATATAACATATAAAATCTGCAAAATGCCATTTTCATGTCAGATTTAAACAAAACAAAGCAGCTCGCTCTCAGTTAACAGATTTCGCAACTACACCGCTCCAACGGCATTACGCCAGCCGCCAAAATCCGTTATATCCTCCGCCTCTGCCGCAGCATAAGCTTCGCAGATAAATCCAGGAACCTCCACTCCATCCATCAGCTCGATTTTCCCGATTCCAAGCGGAGCAGGAATGGAGGCAGCAAAAGAGCCGAAAGAGTCCAATGGCATCTCCCACAATTCCAATTGAATGGAGGCCCCTCCCTTTTCTTTCTTAATTAAACCAGGCTTGGCGGGATCTGTCGGCAGCTTGATCATTTGATATTTCTCTGCCGTAGCAGCATCGCGGACAAATCGCGCACCGCATTCTTTCATTTGCTCTTCCAACGGATAACCGCGCATATGCAGTCCGCAAACGGCAACAAGAACCACATCTCGGGGCGTAGTGCCCGGATCTGTCATCGGGTCCGCAATGATCGGCTTTGCAGACGAATTTACAAATGAAGCCGCGGCGCCGCATATCAATGTTTCGTTATCCGCGAGCGCAAACAGCGTGATTCCGAACGGCGTATTCGGCGCCGCATCTTCCGCTGGGACAGCGACCGCGCAAAGATCAAGCAGGTTGCAATGATTGGTATAAAGCCCCATTGCATTATTTGCGGCAATCGGATCGTTCCTCACTTCGTCACGAGTCCAAGTCCCGGCGGAAGTCGGCATGACCAGAACGGCGTCCGATAATAATTTTCTTACTTCAAGCTTATGGGCCTGCAGCGTATGCCAGGCTTTAAACAATGAAGCGGCGCTGTATTCAGCTTTCGCGCCGGAACGCAAAATTTGTTCCGTCACCGGTAGAGCGCCGCCCGGATGCGCCTCGATAAAATCGCCCAATCCGGCCCATCGCTCAGCGACAAACGGCCCGTCATACAGAAGCGCTGCCGTTTGAGATAAAATGCCCGTATCCATATATTCGATTGGGATGCCCAGCTTTTTCAATCTTTCCACAGCCATATCCCAAGCTTGGCTGTACTCGTTCGCAAAGGGGCCGAAAAAATTCGGCGGCTCTTGAGGCAAGCATATTTTTCGGGGAAGCCTTGGCAATGGAGCCGGAAAGCTTCGAGACCAGGGGTCGGAATGATCAACACCGCGCACAACGGCATCTACCTCAAGCGCATCCTCCAAGCTGTGGGCTAATACCGTAACACAGTCCAAGCTGGCGCAGGCTGGAACGACGCCTTTTGTCGGCCACGCTCCAAGACTTGACTTATATCCGACAAGCTTGTTCAAAGCAGCCGGTACACGTCCTGATCCCGCAGTGTCCGTTCCCAAACCGAAAGCTGCATGACCGCGCGCTACAGCAACCGCGGAACCGGAGCTGGAACCCCCGCTTATCAGTTCTTCACGCAAAGCGTTCCAGGTCTCGCCATAGGGACTCCTCAATCCCACCAAACCGGTTGCGAATTGATCCAAATTAGCTTTGCCAACGGGAATAGCTCCGGCGGCAATTAATCGTTCTACGACTGTCGCATGTTTTTCCGGCGTATATTCAAAATCCGGGCAACCTGCTGTAGTCGGGACGTGAGCCAAGTCTATATTATCTTTTATTGCAAAGGGAATCCCCCACAGCGGCGCTTGTACCCTGTCCAAAAGCTTCAGCTGTTCCAAGTAAGGCTGAATCATCTCCATGCTAGGCGGCGTAATCCATATATTCATTTCCGCGTCTTCTTCGGCCCGGCTTATAATTTCATAGACTACATCTTCAGGAGTCAATGCTTTTTTGAGATACATCTCTCGCAACCAAGAAATAGACAAGTCTCTAGGAAACGATTTGTCGTTCATAGGTTAAGATCCTCCTTTCTTTGAAACATCCTCTACCAGATGTGTGTTAAAGAAATGATTCGGCGGCACAGCTTCCTCTACAGGCAGGAAGATACTTATTTGTTCCGATGGGACGATATCGTCGTTAGCTACGGAGTGCACCATTCCCGCCGGAACGTGGAAGGTATCCCCGGCCTTGTAGCTTTTCCACTCGCCATTGCTCAGCAGCTTGACTTTCCCGACTGTGATGTGAATGATTTCCGCCACATCATGATAATGCGGGAGCACCTGCCCGCCTGTGCCGATCTTTTCCCATAGGATCGAGCTGATTCTAACCCCCAGTACATCTGCCTGCTGTGCATTCACGATTTCCCGATGATACAACTCCCTGTGGTTGGGCATGAGCTCCCATTCCATCTCATCGCCAACAATTACTTTGGTTTCTTTTCCCGTGGTCATGTTGTGTCCTCCCAACGATAGATTGCCGGATTTCATCCGTTTAGATATGCTCCAGCGCTTTAAGTACCCGAGAAGAATCGGATACACTTCCAAAAACTCCTCCCTGCATGGTCACCATTTTGAGCGCCGCCTGATGATTACCGATATCCGTCGCCCCGGTGCAGTCTTCCAAAATCAAACATTCATACCCTCTGTCGTTCGCTTCCCGCATCGTCGTATGCACGCATACGTCGGTGGTAATGCCCGTTAGAATCAAATGTGTAATGCCTTTGTTTTTCAAAATCAAATCCAAGTCCGTCGCATAAAAGCTGCCTTTGCCGGGCTTGTCGATAATCGATTCCCCTTCCAAAGGGGTCAGCTCTTTAATAATGTTCCAGCCAGGCTCCCCCCGAACAAGAATCCGGCCCGCAGGCCCGGGAGAGCCGATCTCCGCGCCAATCTGTTTACTTCGCCACCTTTTGTTCGCAGGGAGATCGGAAAGATCAGGCTTGTGCCCTTCCCTTGTATGAATGACCGTAAAACCAGGAATTTTCCGCACTCTATCCAGCAGCGTTCTAATAGGCTGAATAGCACTTGCTGTCAAGGAAATATCATAGCCCATCCGATCCACATACCCCCCTTTTCCACAAAAGTCAATCTGCATATCAATGATGACTAGTGCCGTTTTCTCCGGTACAATCTTCCCATCAAACGGCCAGTTATACGGTTTTGCTTCCACAAACATATGATCACATTCCTTTCTATCAACTTAAATCATGACATATAACATAACAAATACTAAAAAAGGTTATTTTCTATGTTTCCATCTTCCTTTTGTTATATTATATAACATAGTTGATGAGATTTCATTATCGTAATTTAACAATAAACTGAGTCTTTTATTGTTTATATCTCACAAAATGAGTATTAATATGTTAGGTTTAATTACATTCATATCGCCAAAAATATTGTGGGATTGACATGGGGGTTAGTCGGGGAAATTTATTTAGGATACGTGCAATGGCAGAGTCATGAGAGACGAATATACGTTTACTATTTATTTCCTGCTGGATCAACTGACCACAGAACAGGCCATCCTTCCAAGCATTTTCATACCTTTCAGGACAGCCCTCACCTCTCACTCTACAATATCAGTACAACACTGTGTGCCTGACGATCATCCCGCAATCGGACGAAAGGACCGTCCTCGGTGGAGTAATCATCAATATCGACTTCCTGTCCATCGATCAATAACATGGTTTGTCCGCTTGACTTATGCGAAGGATTTTTGACGGTGATGTGGTACTTTGTGTTCCCATAACGGTAGCAGGCGGAAAACTCCGGCCATTCGGTTGGGATGCACGGGCATATGAATAACCGTTTGCCTCGGCGGCGCAGGCCGAGAATCCATTCAACGCCCGCCTGATACATCCAACCCGATGCGCCTGTATACCATGTCCAACCGGCATGTCCTTTGTGAGGCTCCTTCGTATATACATCGGCAGCCATGATGTAAGGTTCTCCGACATATTTCCGAACTTCTGCGGGCGTCTTTGTATGCATGATCGGGTTGAGCATGTGAAACAGTTCAAACGCTTTGTCCCCATCCCCAAGTCCGCACCAAGCGATAATACTCCAAATGACGCCGTGTGTGTATTGGCCTCCGTTCTCCCGAATGCCGGGAGGATAACCCTGAATGTATCCGGGGCTCGGATCCGTCTTGTCGAACGGCGGAGTCAGGATAAGCGCAACCGACAATCCGCGGTCCACCAGCTCGCGATCGAATGAATACATGGCTTGAATAGCTTTGTCTTGCGGCGCCATTCCGGAGATCACGGACCACGACTGGGCGATGGAATCAATCCGGCATTCCGGATTATGGATGGAACCGAGCCATTGTCCGGCATCGGTAAAGGCTCGCCGGTACCACTGCCCGTCCCAGCCATTTTCGTTAAGCGCAGACGCTAGCTTCCCGCGTACACTTCGATAATGATCGGCCCGCTTATGGTCACCGCGGTATTCGCACAAATCGGCGATCCCTCGCAAGACGTCTCCCAGGAACCAGCCGAGCCATACGCTTTCACCGCGTCCTTCCGCACCAACCCGGCTCATCCCGTCGTTCCAGTCCCCGATTCCGATCAGCGGCAGCCCATGCTCGCCAAAACGTAAACCGCGGTCCAACGCGCGCAAGCAGTGTTCGAGAATCGTGCCGCTTTGTTCGGACAAAACGGTCGGCTCATAACGTTCATGCTCCTCTTCACCCAGAGGTTCACTGCGAAGAAACGGAACGGTTTCGTCAAGCAGGCTCTCGTCTTCGGTATGCTCAAGGTATCGAACCACAGCATAAGGCAACCACAGCAAATCATCGGAAAAACGGGTGCGAATGCCGCGGTGCGTCTCTTCATGCCACCAATGTTGCACATCTCCCTCTTCATATTGGTGCGCGGCGTGAACCAGTATTTGCGCCCGCGTGAGATCGGGTCGGCTGTGAAGCAGAGCCAGTGAATCCTGCAGCTGATCGCGGAAGCCGTATGCTCCGCCCGCTTGATAAAAGGCGGAACGCGCCCACATCCGGCAGGAAAGCGTCTGATAAAGCAGCCAGTTGTTTAGCATAACGTCCATTTCAGGACAGGGTGTCGAAACGGTAACCGTACCCAGCACATCGTCCCAAAATTTTTGCACATCCTTAAATGCCTGCTCGCAAACATCGGTTTCACGGTACTTTTGAACAAGCCGAGCGGCGGATTCGCGTGAATCCTCACAGCCCATCAGGATGTAAACAGTTTGTTCCATGTTGGGTTCTATTACGAATTTGGTTTGCACAGCTCCGCAAACGTCGTACGACGGCCCGGTTGCTCCTGACAGGCGAAGCTGGCTCATGGCTGTTGGATCCTCCAAAGTCCCGTTGCGGCCTAGAAATTCTAGACGATTCCCTGTCCATGTCTGTTCCATATACGGAACAATACTGTCCGTCTGAGTATCGCCTTCTGCCGATTCTGGCGATGCTTCCGTTTGCGGATAAACGGTTAAAAAGGCCGTCGCATCCCGAAAATTTTCCTGGTAAGTGTTGCGTGCCATAAGTACGCCATTCGATTCATCCCAATCCGTGACAATGAACGACGAGTTCCCTTCACGGTGCACGCCCAGCACCCATTCGGCATAATACGTGACGGATAATCTCCGCAGTTCGGACGTCGTGTTTTGCAGCCGCAGCCGGATGACCTTGACGGGATCATCCAGTGGAACAAAAACGGTCATTTCCTGCTGAAGACCATGGCTTTCATGCTGATAACACGTATAACCCCGGCCGTATGACACCTTGTAAAGAGAGGTCTCATGCTTTCGGGACGGCGCCGTCAGCCAATATTCTCCGCTTTCTTCGTCCCGCAAGTAGCATACTTCCCCAGGCTGGTCCAGCACCGGATCGTTCGACCACGGGGTCAACTTGCATTCACGGCTGTTGCGCCACCACGTATAACCCGTGTAAAGCTCGGAAGTAAGACAGCCGAATCGCGGGTTGGCCATTACGTTAATCCATGGTGCCGGCAAGTAGTTACCGTTCTTCAGAAAGATATGGTACTCCCTGCCGTCAGGCGAGAAGCCTCCCCAACCGTTGTAAAACAGGTAATCGCTCGTTTCGGTCGCTTTTACCGGAACGAAACGATTCGGCGGGGCCGTAATCGGAAGCGGCTCATCAAGAGCGCGGCTCGGCCCCGATACTTTAAGCTGCACCCCCAGACTTGGGCCGTCTGCACGCAGCACGATGCGGGACACCGCGAACAACAGTGACTTATCCTCATCCGATAATTGAGCGGCAGGCAAAATATAGACTCCACCTTCCCCTTCAATGTGACGTCCAACGATTTGCTCCATCGTACGGCGAAGGGCTTCCTGCAAATCCTGCTGGTGCCCCCCTGCCGACTCATTCAATATGACAAGATCGATAAACAGTTTGTAATGGCGTAAATATTCATATCCAACGAGCAGCTTGTAAATAAAGGATAGATTTGTTGTATCCGCAATTCGTGCTATGATAATGGGCCGATCACCTGATAATCCGTGCGCCCAAAGTCCCGGCTGTCCTTTTGTGTTTACGGCGATGCTGTCCTCGCGCTCTGCCCGCAGAGGCGCAGTATACAGCGTACGTCCCGCTAACAATTGAAAAACGGCCACATCGGCGGATGTGATGTGCAGATGCTGCAGCTCGATTTGGCTACGGGTCCATGCAAGCTGAAAAGATCTCTCCGCTTGTTCTTCTTGTGACAACTGCTGAACGATGTCCACTGCCTGCTCCTTCGTCTCTGCCACACCAGTAACAGCGATCAGATTGACGCGTTCGCCAGGCAGGATGCTTAAGCGCCGCCGCATGACAAATGCGGGGTCGGCCACAGAGCCTAACGTGCCGTCAAGACGGGATTCGAGTCCCTTGGGTTTGGCTAATGTATATCCCCTGCCGATAAAACGGGCCCGGTCGGTTTCAAATTCCACTGGTCCGAGAGACTGGTCGCCGGTCGATAAAGTATGGAACGCCCACAAGGATTTCTCTCCCGCATTACGGGGACGTTTGCGGGCGAGTAGGCATTCCGCACCCGCGTCATAATCCGTTTCAACGAATAATTTGGTGAAAGCCGGATGGGCTTTATCAGCCTCGGGAGGCGCTAACGCAAGTTCGAGAAACGTCGTCACCTCGATGATCCGCGCAGCGTCACCCGTGTTGGAAAGCGTCAACCGGCGAATTTCCGCGTTCGATTCGGGCGACACCGTGATTTCAAGCGTCGTCTGCACACCCTCGTCCTCGCGCAGGAAAGTGGTACGCTCTTGCGAAAACTGTATGCTCGCTTTATCTGACGGCACGCGGCAAGGTTGAAAAGCCGGGGACCATACCTTATTAAGTATGACATCCCGGATATACATATAGCTTCCCCAATGGTCTGCCACCGGATCTTCCCTCCAGCGGGAAAGAGCCAAGCTTTCATACCGGATGAACCCGCTGCCGCTGTTGGTAACCACCGTCGTGAACGATCCGTTCGAATGCACATTCACTTCAGGTACCAGAGTATCAGCCGAGAAATATTCCCGCAGCGGAACAATCTGTTCTGGTTTTGTCTTTGGTACTCGCTTCTTTCCTGGTAATTCTCGATTCAAAATGGAATCCCGGGGTGGAATACGCTCTATTAACAGCAGTTCTGCCGCTTGCATGCGTTTATCGCGATGAAAGTGATCATACATTTTACCCGGCAGCAGAAAATTGGCAAGCGTCAGCAGGCTCATTCCTTGGTGATGAGCCATAAAACTGCGGATAACCTTGTAGGTCCGACCTTCCGGCATTCTCCCGGGGGTAAAGTCAATAGCCTCGTAGAAACCATACTGACCGCGCGCTCCGAGCTTCTCCATACGGAGTAAATCATTCCAGCCTTCACGCGCCGCAAACGGGAGCGCCATGACCGTCGCATAAGGAGCCAGAACCAAATCTTCCTCGAGTCCGCGTTTGAACCCAAGGCCCGGCACACCAAAAGCCCGGTATTGATAATTCATCTGATAATCGAACGCGTAATATCCGGACTCCGAAATGCCGAAGGGAACACCGCGTTCGCGAGCGTATTCGATTTGCCGCTTCACGACTCCACGGTACGTGCTGTCCCAGATGGTGTTCCGATAGGTGCGCATAATCAACCATGGCATCATATATTCAAACATGGTTCCGGACCATGAAACCAGTGTGGTGTGTTTGCCTTGCTTTTTAGCGGTCCGGCCAAGCGCCAGCCAGTGGGACACTGAAACCTGCCCCAGGGCGATTGCAACAAAGCTGGTCAGTCTTGACTCTGAGGCCAACAGGTCGTAAAGGATGGTATCACGTACGCCGGATGCCGCATGATACCCTAGAGCGAATAATTTGGCTTTATGGTCATAAAGCGGCCGAAAATCGGTCGACGTGATCAGTGTCTCGAGGCGGGCAATCAGATTATGCCCGCGCGCCCGCCAATCCATAGAGGCCGACAGCGACGACATAGGCCGGTCAGCTGTCCCCTTATCGGAGCTGCGGTCGCAGTCATGCTCTTCGATTCCGTCTCGAGCCGTTTCTCCAGGACTGGTTTTCTCGAGTTCTGCGGCAAACTCGACATTCAGTCCCCCCATTATTCCAACATCTGTCCTGCCAGGCAGCCCGCTCATTGCGAAGTCGGTCCTGAGCCAATGCGCTAACCCTTGTTTTACTGTCATCAAGCTGGCCACGAAATTGCCTGAGTCCACGGTTGAGACGTACGCTGGCGGCAGCGTTTCGAGTGAGACGGTGTTGTACCAGTTATAAAGATGACCGTTCCATTTGTCCAATCGTTCGACGGTATTGACGGTACGCTCCAAACGCTCCACAAGCTCCGGTGTATCGATAAATCCGAATTCCCTCGCGGCTAAGGCGGCTGTTAGCAAAAAACCGATATTGGTTGGCGACGTACGATGCGCGACTCCGCGCGGAGGGTCGATTTGAACGTTGTCCGGGGGCAGAAAGTGATCTTCAGTCCCAGCAAAATCTTCATAAAACTCCCAAATTTGTTTTGCCAAAACGCGCAATTGTTCCTCTTCTGCCGGTGCGAGCTGCTGCTCGTCTCGTGTCACAGGCTTGTCCAACCAGCGGATAGCAAGGGGAGCTAGAGCCCAAATCAAACTAAGCGCGAGGCCCGCCCACATCATCGACGGCCGCGGCTGCATCACAGCAGCTAATGCAAAGAGGATGATCAATGCGTATCCGCCGCTTGCGCCAAGCATTGCCGAATAACGATTCCCCCCATTGCTTCGTTCAATATGAGAAGAACTGGTCCATTCGAGCAAACGGCGCTTGCTGATCCACAGCCTGTAAAGAGTTTTGCCTATGGCATCAAGCAGTACTGTACTTTGATACGGTAATGTCCAGATGTTCATCAAGACGTGTGCAGTTGCAGATAACAACCTCCGGGGATGTTGATAGGCTCCCTTAATGACAAAGAGCCGTTGGATCACCGGTAGAAACATGGTTGCGAACACTACGGCAAACCAACGCCCCGTGGAGCCCGGAAGAACGGTCAAAGAAAGTGCAAGCAGCGCGAAATAAGCTATCGGAAGCAAGCTGCGGCGCAGATTATCGATCATTTGCCAACGTGTAACCAAGGACAGATCGATCGGCCTAAGCGTTCCCCGACGATCGCATACGCGGGTAAGCAGCCAACAGAGCAGCTGCCAATCTCCGCGTACCCATCTGTGCATACGCTTCTGATAAACGATAAATTTGGACGGGTGGTCATCGATCAGTTCAATATCCGACAGCAGCCCAGCTCGCAAAAAACCTCCCTCGAGCAAATCGTGGCTGAGTACTTTATTTTCAGGAATACGTTCGCACAACAGCTCGGCAAACACATCGACATTGAAAATACCTTTTCCCGTAAAAATGCCCTGTGCAAGTAGGTCCTGATAAGGATCGGAGGCGGCAAAAGCGTACGGATCCAATCCCGGCTCAGACCAAAAGTAAGCGAGCCGCGAGCGCATGGCCGACTCGTGGCTGATTCCGATCCGCGGCTGCAGCACGCCATACCCTTCAACGACCCGGGTTCGCGTATCATTTAAACGCGGTCTGTTATATGGCAAATGCAGTGTGCCGATCATCCGCTGTGCGCTTCCCATAGGGAGCTGTGTGTCTGCGTCCATCGTAATTATGTAGCGGATGTTCGGCAGCACAGTCGTATCGCCCGTCATAAACTCGTAACTCGTCTCCGTACTGCCCTTAAGCAGTTCGACGAATTCCACCAATTTTCCGCGCTTGCGTTCCCAGCCCATAAATACTCCCTCGCCAGGGTTCCACTGTCTTCGGCGCTGGAAGAAGTGAAAGGTTGTTCCCTCCGGACTGGAATACATACGGTTTAGCGTCTCGATTCTTTCTTTTGCATATGCAATGAGCGTTACATCTTCCGGGAGCTTTTCCTCACTGGCATCGGTGAAATCCCCCAAAAGAGCGTAATGGATGTTTGGATCCCGGTTGGCCAAATAATGGATTTCCAGACGATCCGCAAGTTCCCCCACTTCTTCTGGCGAAGACCAGATGGCAGGAATGACGACCATCGTGGCCGCATCAAACGGAACACCGTTTGAAAAATCATAGCGCAGCAAAGGCCGTGGGCCGCAAAAGCGCTCGATTCCAAAATGAAGCCATGTGACAACCCACTCACTTACGGGAAGGGATAGCGCAAACAACACTGCTACCCAACCTGCCGGCGTTAAACCGTGTCCACCGATGATCCAAGCAGCGGCAAGTAAAACAAGTACGAACAAACCTATAAGCGAAGCAAAATAGGTGCCGGCAGCCCGCTCTAATATACCGGTTCCCCGCAAATTTCGGGGCTGGCTGCATTGTCGCAGCGATTGTACTAACTTTTTTATTCCGGCCGGTTCAAATAAATAATAAGCTGCAAACGTCGGACGGGGCAGGTCATCTGCCTTGACCGGCAGGGATACGGCAGCATCCTTATGAAGTACAAGAACGCTTTCTTCCGTGGTAACTCCGTTTTTCTTCATTCGATCCCCGAGCGCCCGTTGCTCCTCTTCCTTCGCGAGAGCCACGGACTGACTTGCGACCAAGTTTTCGGGCACACGCATACGGCGGGCCAATACCTCTACGCGATAAAGGATTTCATTCCTGCTGTAAGAGTCAAGCAGAGGATAGACGCCTGTGCTTTCATGACGCAGCGTTCGGTCGAGCAAGCTTACTCGTTCGAACAGGTCATCCCAGTCCCAGCGCTCGTTTTTGCGTAAGCTCGTAATCAAATTTCCAGCAGTTACCTGATAGACCGCCTGAAGCTGATGCTCGTAGGATACGATGCGATTGAGGTCTTCCGAGCCGTTCTCAAATTTGCACACCAGCCATTCGCGCACGGATGCGGAATCGTCAGCCCACTCCCGTAAGTGACTGATCAAGTGGACAATCCACGGACCGGATAACGGAAAGTTCTGTCCCGCCGCTTCCAATTCTGCATTGATCGTTTCCTGATTTAACTTGGACGGCTTCATCCGTGAAAGCAACCTTTCAACTTCAATGCAAACCTCCCGGCGATCACGAACAAGTACCATAGTTTCGGCTATCCTTCCGATCAAAGCCACCCGGAGGATGAGCGGGATGGACCTGATCTCGGCAAGCGTCAATACGGATATTTCCTGATAAGCGTTTATGTAAGAAACAAAGGATTCCTCATTCAATACACCGTCGACCTGTCCCAGGTAATCTTCACACACAGATTGAATACGCAATATACCGTTCTTTCGAAGTCGCGGCAAGTAACCAAAAGTGCGATTGGATAATTGAGTTCTCACTTCCAATGCCTGCTCTTCAATAAATTCAGCATTATCGTGCAGCCATTTTTCTGCAGGCTGGGCACAACTTGCATGACTGTCTTGCAAAGAGATTACAAATTCCCTTAAGCTCTCAACGTCTGAACCGAATTGATTCCAAATGTATTTTGGCTGAGTTCGCGTCAAAGTTGGGGTGTGCTGTAAGGCAAGTTCACGTGCTTTTTGACAAAGTTTTTCAGTATTATAAGCCATTGGCCCCTCCGGATATTCAGATGTTGAAATATTCTTGCAGTACGATTCGTCGGTTTGACCAGGATTTCCAGGATAAGCAAATTATCTCCAGTTTTTCATGGTTTTATTAGTGAAATCGTTTTTTTTACCTTGAAAAGGATAAATCACGAATGCCACTGTCCCCATCCTTTGTAGAAGAATTTACCCCCAAACTTCTTCACAAAACAGGGCATCCAGCTCCTGCTCGCGTAAAGGGGCTGTCTCAAGTCCTCAAAGATGACTGAAGGATAGCCTCTTTTTTTGGAAAACAAAAAGAAACCACTCTTTGGTAAAATGGAAGTGACGAGCAACCATTACGAAAAGGAGCGGTTTGCGGCGCAAGTTCAACGGTGACTAAGTGTAATTGACGGTGACCGGTTTTTTTGTTCTTTTGGGAGTAAGCTAGATAGTTAGGGGATTCGTAATTGTACGATTGACGCAGCAAGGGCTTGTACCCTTACTACGTCTAAGGATACAAGCCCTTGTAAAGCGATATAACAGCTACTTTGGAATCCGTTTCTGCTTGCGCGGATAAAATCTCAATCCGACAAATTTTCATTTAATTTTTCTCTCCTTTAGCCCTCCGGTCAGGATTTATGACCGTTTCATGAATCTATTCAATATGGGATATTTATCTACCACGTCTCAAAACTATACAGGTACACTTGACCGATTGCCTTAACCACAATGTAGGAATATTGGTGTCGGTAGACACTTAATAGAAAAAAAACGAAGTGCGTCCCAGGGGAGCACTTCGTTTTTTTTGCCTGATATTTCCCGGGAACCTATTGAGACTGGTTTACGAATGAAAGTCCTGTCCCGAACGAACTTCTTTGACATAGCCGGCGCGAATGACAAAATCGCCGAAGTGTTCGCCTTCCCGTCGTTCTTTCGCATATTGAGTAACAATCGGCTGCAGAGACTCCAGAATCTCCGATTCGCCGATATTTTCCTTGTACAGCTTGTTCAGTCGGTTACCGGCAAATCCGCCCCCCAAGTACATGTTGTATTTGCCGGGTGCCTTACCGATGAACGCGATTTCCGCCAACATCGGTCGGGCGCATCCATTCGGACAGCCGGTCATGCGAATGACGATCTCCTCGTCGCGCAAGCCGGCCTCCTCCAACATCGGTTCAAGCTTATCCAGCAGCGTGGGAAGGTATCTCTCAGATTCGGCCATCGCCAAACCGCAAGTTGGAAATGCCACACAGGCCATGGAATTTCTACGCAATGCGGAATGGTGGATCCCATCGGTGAGCCCATACTCCTTGGCTAATTCCTCAATCTTTTTCTTTTTCTGGCTGCTTACGTTGCCGATGATCAGGTTCTGGTTCGGAGTGAGCCGGAAATCCCCGGTATGCACCTTGGCGATTTCCCGCAGACCCGTCATCAGAAGGTAGTTGTCCTCGTCTTTGACCCGGCCGCTCTGGATAAAGAGGGTGAAATGCCATTTTCCGTTGCTTCCTTTCACCCAGCCATAGCGATCCCCGTTATGATCAAAATGGTAAGGACGCGCTTCCTCAAGCTTCCACCCTAGACGATCGCTTAGTTCATTGATGAACCAATCGATGCCGCGGTCGTCGATCGTGTACTTAAAACGCGCGTGCTTCCGGACCGAGCGATCGCCGTAATCCCGCTGGATCATGACTGTCTTCTCAGCCACGTCGATGATCTGCTCCGGCGAGCAGAACCCGATCACTTGGGCCACCTGGGGATATGTCTTCGGATCGCCGTGCGTCATCCCCATCCCGCCGCCTACCGTGACGTTGAAGCCCTTCAGACGTCCTTCTTCGATAATTGCGATGAAGCCCAGATCCTGGGAGAATACGTCTATATCGTTGGAAGGGGGGACAGCCATACCGATTTTAAACTTACGCGGCAAATAGACAGGCCCATATATCGGCTCTTGTTCTACCCCGCTATCCTGGCTGTCCACCACTTTCTCGCCGTCAAGCCAGATCTCGTGATACGCTTTGGTCCGTGGATCGAGGTGATTGCTAACCCGGCGGGCCCACTCGTACACCTCGGAATGAACCTCCGACTGGTACGGATTCGGGTTACACATAACGTTGCGGTTCACGTCGCCGCAAGCAGCTAGCGTGCTTAACAGCGCATCGTTCACTTCCTGGATCGTTTTCTTCAAGTTCCACTTGATTACGCCATGCAGTTGGAAGGACTGACGGGTCGTCAGACGAATCGTTCCATTGGCATATTGCTGTGCGATACGGTCCATCGTCAACCACTGCTCCGGCGTAACGACCCCGCCGGCTGAACGCACGCGCAGCATGAACTGATAAGCCGGCTCCAGCTTCTGCTTATGCCGTTCGTTGCGCAAATCCCTATCGTCCTGCATGTAGCTGCCATGAAATTTCATCAATCGATTATCGTCTTCGGGTATGGACCCTGTGATTACGTCTTCAAGCGTCTCTGTAAGGCTTCCCCGCAGATAATCGCTCTTGCGCTTGATATGCTCTACATCGCTGTGCGGCGCACTCCGCGGTGAAAGTAAATTATTTTCTGACATACTTGCCATCTCCTCTCGCGATCTTCGGGACTAAGGTCTAGTAAACATCCCGCTGATAACGTTTCTGCTGTTGCATACGGGTCAAATATTCCGCAGCTTCCTCCGGGCTCAAGCCGCCCTCTTGTTCGAGGATTGTTGCCAGGGTCGCATGTACGTCATGCGCCATCTTCTTCTCGTCGCCACAGACGTACACGAAAGCCCCTTCCTGCAGCCATTGGTAGAGCTGCCGGCTCTTTTCAAGCATCCGGTGCTGTACGTACACTTTCTTGTCGGTATCGCGGGAAAACGCGACATCCATGCGTGTCAGCACGCCTTCCTTGAGCCAACGCTGCCATTCAACCTGATAAAGGAAGTCTGTGGAGAAGTGCTGATCGCCGTAGAACAGCCACGTTTTCCCTTCGGCTCCGATCTCTTCCCGTTCTCCCAGGAAGGCCCTGAACGGAGCGACGCCCGTGCCCGGTCCAATCATAATGATCGGCGTATCCGGGCTCTCAGGAAGCTTGAAATTCGAGTTATGCTGGATGTAAACCGGCAACGTTTCGCCCGGCTGCACTCGCTCCGCGAGCTGAACTGAACAGACGCCGTATCGGTCTCGTCCTTGGGCCTTATAACGCACCGTACGGACCGTGATGTGCACCTCATCCGGGAACGCTTTCGAACTGCTGGCGATCGAGTACAGGCGGGCAGGCATCTTCCGAAGAATCGATACGAATTCGCCCGCAGGCACACCCTTAAGGGAGTAATCCTGCACCAAATCCAATAGATCCCGCTCGTTGAGATACGTCCTAAGCTCCTGTTCGCGTCCCGCCTCCAGAAGCTCTATCAGCCCATTGCTCGAAGTAAGCTTTGCCGCTTGCTCCAACAACGGCTTCGTCAGTACAGTGATCTCATAATTGCGAAGCAGCGCCTCTCGCAATGACCGCTCTTCGCCATTCTTATTAATGGGAACGAGCTCCTCTGCTTTCCAGCCCATCGCTTCGATCAACTCGTCCACAAGTCGAGGATGGTTTTCCGGATAGATGCCTAAGCTGTCACCCGGTTCATAATGAAGATTCGATCCCTCAAGGGATATCTCGATGTGGCGAGTTTCCCGGTCCGATCCGCGACCGTTCAGATTCAAATTCTCAATAACCTCGGCCTGGAACGGATTCGTCCTCGAGTATTCCGATTCCGCTCCACTCTCGACCGCTGCTCTGGCTCCACTTGCGATTGACAGGGCCGCCGATGCCTCACTTAGGGAGCCTAAGACATTATTCATCCACTCCGCAGCAGGCTCGTCAAAATCCACGTCGCAGTCGACACGCGGGATAAGCCGCTTACCGCCCAGCTCTTCCAGGCGCTTGTCGAAATCTTTGCCCGTTTGGCAGAAAAACTCGTAGGACGTATCTCCCAACGCGAGCACGGAAAACTGCAGGCCCTCCAATTGAGGCGCTCTCTTGCTATGAAGGAACTCATAGAAAGGAATGGCGTTATCCGGCGGCTCTCCTTCCCCGTGGGTGCTCACAAGAATAAGCAGGTTTTGAACTTTCTTTAAGCCATTCGGCTTAAAGTCACTCATCGAGGAGAGCGTTACCTGAAAGCCTCGCTCTTCCAGCTTCTTGGACATCTTCTTCGCCAACCCATGGCAGTTGCCGGTCTGCGATCCGAAGAGTACGGTCACCTCTTTGGAGATTACCGCTACGTTCGCTGCCAAAGCTGCTAGCGGCGCAGCGCCGGACGCCACCGCAGCTGCCGCTCCGTGAAGAGCCGCAAGATACCCGCTCAGCCAGATCCGTTGTGCTTCCGTTAGCATAGGCAGAAGGCGATTGAGCAGTTCTACTTGCTCCTGATTAAAAGGACTGTTTGTTACTTGAAGTTCCAACAATATCCACCTCGCATAGCATGCAATGATATTATTCCTAGTATTCGTATTTAATTAATTATTAACTCTCTTGAACCTATCATAGCTGGTGGAAAAGGTCAATTATAATGATCTTATAAGATCGATCAGTTATATTGATAAAGGAATAAAACCCTCAAAGGATCTTCTCCGCTAGATTCCCAGCGAGCTTATTCTTATGCGCTTCCACCATGTCGGCATGCTCCGAATCCGGCACCGGGTGACGATATATGTTTCTTCTACGACCCGAGTACCGTCGGATACCCGAATAATGTCGTCGCGGTATTTATGCATCTAGTCGTGTGCTCCGGGCAGGTCATGCTCCAGCCGGTATTTCGGGTCATTTACGTACAGCCTGTCCGACGCTTCCAAACTACCGGAATTCTCTCTGGGATCGAGAGTTCAACAACATCAATGTTGTAACGAAGCACGTATAATTGCTCTCATTGGTTCAACTTATATATATGGTTATTTAACAGTTTCAATAATAAGAAGGTTTTAATATTTTGTAAAATCACAATGTAAGGAGGCAACCACCTTGGGACTATTAGAACGCATTGTAAGCTCACCTATGAATGTTTTCGTGGCCGCAACGAGGGAAGAAGCCGTTCAAGCCGCTATCAGTGGACTTGGCACTCGTGCCGTACCGGTTGATCGTCAAAACGTTTGGCCGACCATTCAACGTTATGTTAATGATAACGGGTCCTTTGTTACGTATAATCCCGCAACACAGGATCCTGAATATATATGGAGCAGCGTCACCCAAAACGCTCAATCGCTTGGGTTCGCTGTATCTTCTGCGGCTTACACTTTTTCACAGAGCACTTCATTCGATATCAACGTGACCGCTTTTGCGGATAATGCGCACAGCACACAAATCGATTTGGTAAATGCCGCAACAGGTACGATCATTTCCAGTGGACCGCTTGGCGTTTTATTGGAAGATGGAAGCTTGCTTCCGTCTGCCGGGACTACGGTGGAAACAAACAACTATCCTTATAACTGGCAAAATATCCGGAGCTATTCCATTTCTACCGGAGCTCTCCCGACAGGCAGCTATAGAATTATAGTGTCTTTTATCGCTGTCAACTACGACCAGTATCCTACGATTCCGACTAATCCAGCGGCGCTTGCTTTTATGGTGGATATCTTCACTGCGACATCTGAATTCACTGTCTTCAATCAAACACGGGGTGCCTTCGCTGGCAGAATTCAAGATGCAGTCACCGCAGCGAGCCCCGATGACACATTACTTGTGCTGCCTAGGACAGTGGATCTGACATCCCAAGTATTTATTAATAAACCGCTAACCTTAAGAGGGATGCCAGGCAGCCGCATTGTATTACGGGCAAATGTAATTCCTTTCTTGGCCGTAGGAAACAATATTACGATTGACAATCTGACGATAACGAGCGATATTCCTTTTCCGGTGGAGTTCATACAGGTCGGCGGCAGCAATAATAGAATTATAAATAATACCATCTTCGGTCCTCCGCAGCAATTACCCATGTCCAACTGGGTCGTAAATCGGGCATTAGTATCACAGGCCAATAATGCGGATAACCTGCTCATTCAAGGAAACACATTCTTCTCCTTACGTTCGGGAATGTACCTTAACCCTGGAACTACCGGCAATGTAGTTGGCAACACCATCTATAACACAAAAGGCGGTATTCTGATAGACAGATCTGTTTTTGTCATCGAAGAGAACTCCTGGGGATTCCCGCCTAACGAATTTGATATTGTACTGCTTGCCGGAACGACTTTTGGACCTCCTTACGATCCTCTGTCTGAGTTAATTGCACGTAATAGTAACGCGACTATTTCCGATCAACGCACGCTATAACAACCTGAATAGTGCTTCATTATCTATTTCTATTAAAGTCATGGTAACAACAGTTTCTTCCCCAGTTGCAGACCACGAAATTCAATTTTTTTATTATTATCCATTTTTGTTACTTTTATTTCCAATTCGGCATAATATTTATCAATCGTCGTTGGCGCATGAAAAGAACGAGAGCCCATGTTCCACTCTCGTTCTTTTCAGTTAGCTAATAAGCTGTATTAATTTATTACTTCTCTCATCCTGTTCTTCTTTTGAAGCTAGATCATATTTTTTTAGAAGGTGAAATAGTTCGTTTAATGTTTGTTGTGTGTGATTGCTCTGTAAAAACCGATGCAAATCATTACTTATAAGTTCCGGTAAAAACCCTTGTTGACTTTCAAGTTTTTGAATCACATCTTCATAAGAATGATCGATTTTACAATTCCCCATTTACATCACCTCTTATGGGTTTTCCTTTACGATTTTGTATGTAGTCATTTTATTTTACTATAAAAGTTTGACTCCATTCAATTCCAGTTTATCGAAATATTTTCCCCGACAATCCCCACCTGTCCGCCCCTTTCAATATCTTTCGCATTCTCCGGATGACACAAGAGCCATTTATTTTTCATAAACAGAAACTTGTCATGATGGGCAGTGGTGTGTAGATTCAGCGGGAAATTGGTTCCTTTGGGGAGAATGACGACGGTTTTAAACCCACTTCTCTCCACCATGCAAGGAGCGTAGTGCAGCGTTGTTGCGAATAATTCAAATGCTGCTCCTTTTGGAATATAATAAATCTCGGCATTTTTTGAATCGTATTGGTCGTTGTTAATATGAAATAGTTGACCCACGATGATCAATAGATCAGTTAAAGCAATCGTTAATTCACTTCCTTTATGATATTCCAGGCCGTTTAATCGGGTATTTACGCCTGAACAATAACCGATTTGGATCGGCATTTGCCCATAAAACTGATCAGAAATCTGTTCCGTAATCGCTAAGTCCTGCAATGGGTCTATCAGTGGAACGTAATCCACCCTGTCGTCAGGAATGGCAAAATGCTGCTCAATATATTGATTTACTGGCGTGAAATCAAAATGTTTAATGATTCGCCCATAAATTGAAAAGGAGAAATCCGTCATTTCTTTTATTTTTAAATGGGCGTTTAACGTTCTTATTTGTTGTAACGTATTCATATTTGAACCTCCTTATCATTTTCCTAATGAGTATGCAAATTCATAATTGCCCGAACCCACGTATACCGAAATTTGATTGTCCGTCATCGCGACTGCATACCCTTCGTGAATGAATGTTGGGCAAAATGATTGTGGCATGGGTATTGGCAGGTACCGTTACAGATACATGTATCTTGCCGTTTTGTCTTTCCCAGTCAGTATGACCCCATACCCCGTTTTTAATTCGCTTCTGGCATAGCTTAAATCGCCCCCAATTTGCGGCCTTAGATAGAACTGCCATATGCCGTATGATTAAACGAGTTTATCCAAGGACCCACAGCTTACCGTCCGGTTGATACTGTCCCAATGCTCCCATATGGTCGTTGCCCCCTTTGTGACTTGATACAACCATGTAGGGCAATCCGTATTTAACAATAGTTGATAAGCTAATTGGATTCACTCCAGTTACGAAGGCTTCCGCCATCAGCATTTGGTTGTGCCAGTTTCCCATTAATTTCGCGTAACAATCCGTTTTCTATTACCTTTTTCCAGTAAGCCGTTGATTGTTCTGGGGTTGTAACTTCTTTCAGATATCATTACCTTCTACGTTAAAGCTTTTGACAGCCCCACTATTTCCTGAACCTCCATTCGATATATGCCAGAAGTGTCTTTGAGCTGATCCGGCTAACTGAACTGCTACTTTTTCGTTCATTAATTGATTATAACCTTCACTTTCTATGATGACGGTATTATTTCCTTCGTCCCATATCGCTTTTGCTCCAAGAGCTTACGCCAAAGCGCGTGCCGGGATTAGAGTGCTTCCGTCTATAATTTGAGGTGGTACTTCGGAGACAATTTCTTTTCCGTCAACAACCAATTTTACAATTGCAGGAGCAGCAAAAGAAACGCCTGAAAATAGAGCCGAACCTACGATTATTCCACTAACAAATGGTTTCCAATTCATTTTCAACATTTTACCACCTTTTTATTGTTTGAATAGCTTCCAAACTCTTAACTTCAAAATTTGGAATAATGTTGCGCCGGTAGAAAATTATTTGAATATAAAATAAAAAAATCCTGCCAATAAAAAAGCAGGAGAGATCTTATGTTTACTTAGCCATTAATTTTTTCGCTTCGCGGTATCTTCGATACATTTTTCGATCCAAATTCTTCAAATCGCTGCAATCCGGTTTGGTATTTGCTTCGATAAACCATACTTTTCCCTTCTTATCGATGCCCATATCTAGACCGACGATCTTAAGGGGATAATGCGAACCTAATATTTGTGAGATTTGATAGGAAACATCGATTAAGTCTCTAATAACCTTAGACTGATCCAAGGGTTGATCGACTCCTTGAAACGTCTTGATAACATTCATTTCCTTTGCTCCTTTTGCCACATTGGTGACAATGGACGTTTTTTGGGGTGCGATCTTAGCAAACATCAAAGAAACCCGCCACAGTTTCAACGGTTTTTGAAGGACTACACGCACGTCGAATGGACGCTTGTGATAAGTCGACAGATCAATGCCCCGCTGAATGATATATTTCTTTTTTGGATTCAGTATCTTTTTTATTTCCCTAAAAGCGTCTTCCCTGGAGCATTTAAACGTGGTTTGTTTATAGGAAATCTCGATTTTCGAATCATTCCGTTTCTTTACCCGGATAATTCCGTTTCCTTTTCTACCTATGTCCGGTTTGATATATAGGATAGAATAGGTCTTGATCATCCTTTTGAAGCTCGATGAGCGGAACCAATGTGTTTCGGGTACATGCCGCGAAATGATCGGATCTTTCATGAGGCATCTTCCCTTTTTCAATTTGCTGCGGATGATATTATGCCTCATAAACCTATCTCCTCTCTAAGAAACTTTTTTTTCTTACTGTTTATATTATTCAGTGGAACATGCAGTGGAACGGCTGATGCGCGTCGTCATCGTGTGCAGCCATCCAAAGTAAAATAGCTGGCTAGTATTCTATTGAATGTACAAAGAAAGCACCGACAGAAAGGCCAGTGCCTTCCAGTCGGTGCTTTCAGTTCGCTCTCACATTTGGTTTTCTGGCACTGCCTTGTTGACTAATCCCATATCAGTCGCCAGCGACAACCTTGATTGAATTTTTAAAGTGCGGCAACACCTGCTTTGCAACCCGTTCCATCGACTTCATGGTTTCCTTATGCTCCAAACCGCCGAAGTTAAAGTATAGGATGACTTCTTCAATGCCGGCTGCTTCGCATTGTTTGAGCACTTTTACACAATGTTCGGCATCTCCTACAATGATGCTTTTCTCGCCTAGATCGGTTGTTTTCATATTCTTCAGACGATGTACAATGTCGACAAAATAACGGATATGCGGCGGTGCTTTTTCAACATCGGACGGGAAGGCGGGCAGAATGCCGTGGAAATATTTTAACATGCGCTGCTTTGTTTTTTCCGTCTCTTCGGCGTTCTCGGTAACGTTTATGAAATACGAACACATCGTCTTCTTGCCCTTGAATCCGTTAGCTTCGGAGATGCTCTTGAACTCTGCTACGGCATTTTGCACATTCCCGAATACCATCGAAGCGGCAAAAGGGGCAAAAATCACATTTTCGCCGATTTTGGCTGCTTTTTCCAAAGAAGGTCTGCTGAAAGAAGCGACATAGATATCAGGATAATCGCCGCCCCGAATTTCGGGAGTGAGCGAGAGGCTGGGAAATTTATAGAATTTGCCGTTGTATGAAATTTCCCCCTGCGTTGTCCAGGCTTTCTTAATGATATCCAGGCTTTCAAAGAAAATTTCCTGGCTCTTGTGAAAATCAATCCCAAATGCATCATATTCTCTTTCGTCGTAGCCCCGTCCGGCGCTAAAGATGGCCCGGCCTCCGCTGAGCAGATGCAGCAGGGCGTACTCTTCGGCCATGCGCAGCGGGTGGCTTGTCGGCAGCAGCACTGTAGCGGGAGCAAGCTTTACCCTCTTGGTATTGGCAGCGATAAAAGTCAGAAACTGCGAAGGTGATGGCAGAACTCCGAAGACTCCAAAGTGATGTTCCGGAACCCATACGGAGTTAAATCCGAGATCTTCCGCATAAACACATTCTGTTACCGTATTCATAATCATTTGGTTTGGATCTTGTCTTGATTCACCGTAAGCCGGGGGATTATCGGTCAGCGTAAAATAACCAAGTTTCATTTTTAATCTCCCTCTTTAATTTATTTATGATTTGACATAACGAATCGAATGCAATTCCACGTATTCCTTCAAACTTGTTTCTGTGAACTCTCGGCCAATACCGCTCTGTTTAACTCCGCCGAATGGCATC
>LNAP01000616.1_pt1 | contig 71252 bp, 55 predicted proteins | sample 602601 | NCBI WGS metagenome assembly LNAP01 (sample SAMN02440304, study PRJNA202911) | soil metagenome | biome: Subtropical and temperate rainforests or woodlands; isolation source: soil samples (1 kg each in a 20% v/v slurry with milli Q water) were... ...
CGACTGCAACTCCTCGCCACGAGGCAACTACGTCATCAATCTGGTGCAGTATTTCACCGCACTTTATTCCTTAGTCGGTGGCCGAGTGTTCTATAAAAATGAAACCCACTACTTTGCTCGCAGTGTTATTGACCATGATGGTTATCTGTACATCATGTAAATCAATGAAGAATTAACAGAATTAGAAGGGCAGAATTTATTTTCCCTGCTCTAAACGTCGCACTCGGCCAAAAAGCTGACGGTGCTGCGAGCCAACAATTGGCCAAGAGCTGCCTGTCATTTGCTTCGAATGCTACTCCCTGATCTCAGTGCTTCTTATCCATAAGTGGGACTGTATGAATAACCAACTCGCCATTTTGATCAGCGACTACCTAGCAAGCGTCGGCGCCGCTGTAGATTTGTTGCAGCGGTCTGGTATCCCTCGCCCACCGACCAATACGGCTTGGGTTGGAACTGACATTCCTCATCGCGGAGAGCTTGAAGGCGGAGTTCGTTATTTCAAGCACGGCTATGGCTGTGCTGTCAGCCTCCCCACAGGCACCGTAGACTTTGACTTTGGGGCCCACGGCGAGATCGGTGGCTTTGACGTATGGCGACTTGCTAGTTTTGCCGGCGAGAAGCTGTCGGAATACGGTTTTGCTGATGAGGATGCAATCAAAGAGTGCTTCGAAGCAGAAGTGGAGGCCGGTTCTTTAATGTATTCTGGGTACATTCTCTACTTCTTGCCGGATACCATCTGACATTCCATGACGACGTAGTCCGTTCTACCCATGCATTAAGTTCTCAATATAGGGCGTCTGTCTGGATCTGCCAATTTTGGTTACCCCAATGGCTACTTTTGGCCGTTTGCAGCTGTTCACGACAGGCAACAGTCGGCCAAAATCGGGCGTTAACCGCAGGTCAATGAATGTTGGCATCTTGGCCTATTGCTGATGTGGTGCCTGGCTTTACTTCCCGCCGTTAGCCGTGTTTGGTTAGCAGCTCTTTAGCCCTATCAGGAACGTGCTCGTAGCTTGGATATTCAGGTGCCATGTTCGCAACCACCTTCAGTTGCTGGAGACCTTTCGATTTATTGCCTGACATCAGGTAAGCCTCTGCAAGGTACAGTCGCGCGTCGCCTTCGCCGTAAAGGGGTTTTAGCGAAATGCCTCGCTCAAGCGGCGCTACAGATTGTTTCCAGTGCTTTAGCTTCTGTAAGCAGACGCCGTACGCAATCAAATAGCGCGAGTCTTCTCTGCTCGCGACGATCTGCTTAAGAAGTATCAGTGCTTCAGTGTGCAGTCCCTTGCGGGAAAGCTGACATGCTTCTGAAAATAGCGGGTCGGTATCCATATCAACCTTTGGAGCAGGCGGCGGGGCGAACTCGACATCGGGTTCTGTGATCCGCGAAAGGGGCTAAGCGAATTGCTTGCACATTACTGAGGCCACAACCGCATGTCCACGGTCCGCTTCTGGCCGATAGCGGCCTGTGCTGAACCGGTCAATCGGGTGAGTGCGAAAAATGCGCTACAAGATCCATGCTGCCAATAGACGTTCAAGCCATGTCCATTTCCCGGTACCAGCCATCGACAAGCTGGCTCCGTTCCCCCCACACCAGGCTAGCCACTTGTTGAATGATTGCGGCTAGCGAGTCAACGCTCACACCCGGGGCTTCGAGGCACGCCAGCCGACCGCGTGACCAGTCGATTACGCTGCACTGCGGATACTGTTCAAGTAGTGCAGCCAGCATCTTCTGAGGTGGCTCGCTGGCCTCGTACATAAAGTCAAAATAAGGCGCAGCTGAGCTTTCTGAGGGATATAGCGACACCCATCCATTGACTGGGTCGGCGAAGCATAGCGTGACGTAACGGGACGCCCATTCAGTCCCGTCTTGCGTAATTTGGCGCAGCACCTCTACGAGCATTTGGCCTTCGCAGAAGCGAACCCCAGAGACACTTGAATCTGACTCGTGTGCCACGCTCGGCTTGGCTATATGCGCAGTGTCTTTCTTATGTTTACTCATGTTTAACAGTGCGGGCTCGCCTTGCGTAAAGCGATAAGCCCTTGGCATCTGGCCGCCACTTCCGGGACTACCTCCGCGAGTGTGGTCAGCACCTGATACATCTCTTGTGCGTCTGGAAATGGGTAGACCTGCAACCCCATGGCAATAGTCAGCTTGCGAGTATCCAGGCCTTCCCTCAGCCACGCCTCGACCTCACGCGTCATCGCCGCGCCGTTGTCGTTGGTTTGCCAAGCCAACAGATTGAACAGTTCGGCAACCAACGTTTCTGGCACCGTGCGGGGGATTTCCACAAACAGGCGATTGGCTAGGTCGGGCTCGCCAAATACGTTGACCACTTCAAGTACGGCATCGAACGCCTGGGAGTATTCGGTCGCGTTTCGCTCAATGCTGATGATGTTGAGGGCGTGTTTTAGCGACGGGTGCATAAGGGCGCTTCCTGTTTTTGCGGGCGTCGTTTGAGTATTAGGCTATACGAACGATCAAATGCCACTGCGTCTACCAACACAGTTGTAACGTCGGAGCCTTGTTCGGGGCGTTAACCCGCATAAGGGTTGCGACGGCGCAACGTCTTACAGCCAAGAGCGAGCGTCTTAGGCGAAAAGGAAGTAGTTTTTTCCATTCTGCAAACGTCCGAGTCTTGGCCATTTTCGGTCGGCCACGACCGGCAATCAACCCTGCGCAGTCGGAAGCGCTCGTCCAAGAACATTCTTTGTTCGCTCACGGTAGCAGAGCGGTTTCTCTAGCCCATAAATCCAGGTCACTGCTGCAAGCTGCCACTATGTAGTTACCGCACCAAGAAAAACCGTATGCGCTCAAATACCCCTGGTAGATGACACTGCAATCGGCTTGGTGACCTTCTATGAAAGGGTGTTTGAACGGTTTGGTTAGGATTAACTGACTTTCCGGCCACTCGGGCGATGCCACGTTCAGGCTTTCACCTGCGCTGTTTGCCAAGCGCAATCCCCCGCCATAAATGCTGCTAAGGGATACTGTCTCATCGGCAATCACGCCTATGCCTCGACAATGTAGACCGCTCTCGGTTAAGCCAGCGTATTCCTCATAATCGCGTTCAATTTTGCTACCGGTGTCGCAGTTAACCACGCTGCGTCCAGTGCTCGAGACGACCAACAGGTATGGCCCTTGCTGTGAGAATCCAACCGCTTCCAAGCCGCCAACCGCAATCCCCCCAACGTGAATCCAGCCATCGGGTGCCTGATTAACTTCTATCTGATCAAGGAGCCTAATCAGTCGTCGTCGATTGTCTTCTTTGTATGAGTTCATTCTTTTGCTCGTTAATGTCTTGATCAGAAACCGGCAAGCTCAGGGGCAATGGATTTACCCATGCAGTTGACTGCCGCGAGAAACTTGGAGCCGCTCGAATGGGACAATCTTGCGTGACATTCGCAACAGTCGCGGTATTGGCTATCAGGTCTGAAAAATAGTCTGGCCTCGTTGAGGTCGGTTATTAAAAAACCTTCGGATTGCAAAATCTGCTGGAAACGATCACGTAGTGACGAGATGGCTGCGGTTAGGTGAGGGTTAGTGCGAAGCTCCTCCGGGTATGGAGTCGTGCTGAGTAGATCCACCATCGCTATTGGCTCCCCGGTCGCTCTGAGCGCTTGCAAAAGATGTGGGTGTAGGTAGGAAAGACTGCTTGCGGAGTGGTGGGCAATACTTTGACAGACGCTGCTAAGGCGGCGACGGGAAGGCATTTATTTCTCCCTGACTTTGCTTTTCCGAGCTTGATTTGTTGAGGTCATAGCACCGGATTCTGCTGGATGCTCGTCCATTCGCGCAGCGGCTAGCTCCTGATTCTTAGGAGCACTTCCCCTGCAACCCTTTGAGCTCCTTGAGCGCGTTGTTGAAGTCGCTCAACGCAAAGCTCACGGGCTGACTGTCAGTCATCCAGCATGTTGAGACACCCACTTCCAATCCCCTAGAAACGCTCAAGCCAAAGCGACGCCAACAAATGCTGTCGCCTTCGATGACCTGCTCTGTCATCAGCACTGTGCAGTCGAAGTCCATATCGTCACTGCACACCAGCAGCGGTACCAATGTGGAGGTGCCATCCTCTCCTGGCGTAAACCGACGCTCAGCAAGAGCGATTTCATCCTCGTCTGTAAGCCACATCAGGGATAGGCCTAGCAACGAAACCATATGGTGATCCGGGTTATGCGAATACACGAGATCGCCTAAAAGGTGGGCTAACCACAGCTCGATGGGTTGCTCATCGATAGCCAGCCACGCGCAAGGGGCACGGGCAAATTTTGGCTGATGGCAGGATGCTGCATAGAGTCTTCCTTGAGCCTCAGTTGAGGAGGTGCAGCATCGGTTGATGAGGCCGTAATTGACTAGCTACGGTGCCAGTCTCAAGACACATCGATCAACGTGCCACCCATCCCTTGCCCTTTGAGCCTGTCTGCCCCGTCATGCAGGTTTGAACTTGAAGGCGTCGCATACCCTGGAGCGTTTCTGGCGATATGGGGCGATTGTAGATCTGCGCAAGTTTCGCGCTGTTGACCACGCTTTCTTGGTAGCTCTGTTCCGCTTGTGCTGCACAGGCGTCGATGTCGACTTTGAAGCTCGCCGCTTGGGCGGATGCTGGCAGGTCAGGTTTGTCGAACCGAATGTTCTCGTATTGCTGGTTTACGTAATTGATAGAGCCAGAAGCTTCGTTGGAGTTACTGGCACAACCAGAGAGGCCAGCAGTGATTGCGAGACTAATGAGTGCGATGGCTGAAATTCGAAGCATGGATATGACCTTAGAAGGGGAGGGGCTTTGAATGTTGGTCTTGAGGCAATGGGCGCATTTTGGCATCCCCATCCACATAGAATAATGCGACTGTTAGCAAACCCAGAAGTTGATCCGACCGAGTTCTGCCTGAGACCACCGGCAAGCTGATGGGCGTCTTGGATCGGATAAATGACCGTTGGGGGAGAGGCACGCTGAGGCCTGCGAGAGTGCCTTCCAGTCCTGATTGGGGTATGCGTAGGGAGATGATGAGCGCTAGTTAGACGACCCGGCTTGACCAGCTTTGGGCTTTGTCTTAGCTGGCTGAGCGTTTCAGTTGGGGCTGCTAAGCAGCCGGCGTGCGCCGGAGGTGGCGAGCAGCAATCCAGAGCGTTTGAGGTGTTCACACCGTCTGCTGTCGGCCAATGGCGGCCATTCGTGACGTCTAATAAACTGAAGGCGATTCAGTGCCTAATAAATCACTCCTCCTAGCCCAACATCTTCAATAGGACGCCGTGTGCGAGTAAACCCTCCGACCCTACCACTGACTAAAGCCGTATTCGCTGCTGCGCTCAGGACAGGTCATGGACGTGCAATTCAGCAGCTCGCGAGCTACGGTCCCATTGGACTGGAGGACTCCATTGTTGCGGCGTGCATAACGTGTCTTTCCTACGACCCCCAGTGCGAAGCAGCGCGCGCTCCCTGGCTGTATTCGGTTGTGGATCACGCACAGCTGGATGCAACCGTGCTGCAGGCAATCGGGGCCATTGAGCATGGCCTTCCCGGCGATAGTCATCGCGACGTTGATCAACGCAGTGCAATTTTAAAAGAGATGGCTGCATCAGGATCAAATGAAGCGAGGCGCTTGTTGTATTCGTCCCTCGCTCGCTCACCGGTTTCCGGTGACGTAATTGGCCTTTATGACATCGTTGCCCTTGATGGCGTTGATGGATTGATTTACGTCGCCAGGCAGCTCGGGCAATGGTTGCATGCCGATCCCGATTTTTGGGTTGATGGCTATCTCAATTCGTATCTCCGTGCGGACACCGGAATTGACGGTGGGCTAAAGGCCTTGGAGCGCGAGGCTTCAGTTGACCCCGACATTGCGCGTTACCTTGTTGGCTCCCGTCAGGCTCGCGATAGCCCAAGCAGTTCTGCCCGCTTTGATGCCACGTCGTTTACTGCCGTTCAGATCGTCGACCTCATCCAAAAGAACCCTAAATCGCAATGTCATTGGCTCAGAACATGGGGCGCTAATGCTAGCGCCGATCAGCTAGAAATAGTGTTTGCAGCGCTGGTGATGTCGGATGAGCCGGAGCATGTCAAACGACTCTTTAGGTGCTTCGCAAAAGTAGGCACGCCGCGATTCGAAAGTCGATTGCTACGCTGGTTTGATTATGCCGACGAGGATGTTCAATTCTGCGCAGTAGCGGCTCTGGCATACGTTACGCACCCGGAGCTGCGGCAAGCGGCCAGGCGTTTTATTGCTCAGGGAAACGTTGCCAGAGGTATCTCGTTGCTAGTAAACAACTTTGAGGACGGCGACTTTTCAATGTGCACGAAGCATCTGCCTTCGCCTGTCGACGCAGACGACACACACCGTCTCGTCGGAGCGCTTCTGGACCTGTGTGAAGCACACCCCGGTGACGCGGCGAGCGACTGTCTGCTCTACGTCTATGAGTTTTCGCCGTGCTCTACCTGCCGCTGTCGAGCCGTAAAGGCGATGTTCCGAACCAACACAGCACCAGCCTGGGTGTTAGAGGAGTCTGCATTCGACGCGGACCCCGAGACGCGAGAACTTGTCGGTGGAGACCATTCTTTTCTTAACTTGAAGCGGCCCTAGCTGTAGTCGGTGGAAAACGCTGCGCGGATTGGAGTAGTAGCGTTTTTATGGTTAGCGAAGACAGGAAGCGAGTGGCCTCGAATGTCTGCTATTGGCCGATTGCGGCCTGTCGTGACCGGCAACAATCTTCCAATAGAAAGACTTTGAGGCCCTTCAAGGAAAACTCGCAGAGAGCATCTCCTACATGGGATGAAGGCTCCTTTCTAAAGTCGTTCAAGCCACGACTTTTTTAATCTTGAGGGGCAGTTACCGATCGCTACTGGCTGCAGGCAGACTCCATTTCAATTTCATCAACCCTAGGATCCGTCAAACAAATGCATCACTTTCTCCGCCATCTCCCGAATCACATCGTTTGGCTTCACCACCAACACGTCGCACTCCAGTGAGTCGAGAATCATCTCCGCCGTATTACCCAGCAGCGAAGCGGAAAGCCCAGTACGCCCCACACTCCCTATCACAGTCAGTGCGACCTTCAATTTTTTCGCCGTAAACGGAATGATGACGTCTGCCGGGCCTTGCTCGAAATGCACCTGGTCGTCACCAATGCTGAACTGATCTTTGAACTCTTTGAATTTCCCGACGTAGCGCGCTCTTATCGTTTCGGTCAGCTGGAATACCGGATCAGCCGAGGAAAGCATCGGGGATGGGTGAGCGCAGACCACATGCAATTTGCACTGTGCTAACTCGGCGATCTCGCTGCTCACGCTCATGATGCCGGTGTTCAAAGTGCGGTGTTCAACATCGCTATTTCCGACGTCCACTGCGGCAAGCACGACCCCTCCCAGCCAAGGCGTTTCGGTTTTCACCATCAGTACGGGAACCGGACAGTTACGCAGGAGCTGCCAATCATCAGGGGTCATGACAGCCCGTTTTAACGCGCTTTCTGGCACGTGCTGCTTTATCACTAACTGGCAGTTGCGTGACTGCTGCACCGCGATGATATCTCGATGCGGCTTGTCTACCGATAGCTGCTGGGAGCTTACGATGTAGCCTTCGTTGAACAGCTCATCACGGGCAACCGTCAGGTAGTCCGTTGCGCCTTTTTTGCTGGAGCAAATCAGCAGGTGCAGGTGGGATTTGGTGACGTCGGCAATCAACTTGGCGTGCTGAACCGCCAGGCTCTGCGGCACGCGGTGGTCGAGCACCACCAGAATATCTCTGATCTCATTCATAGCTTATCCCTCACAACACAAATCCAGTCGACCCTATGAATTGGCTCTTACCGCTGCAATGACCGTGCTGCTCGATAGAAGCTTAATGGCGTTAGTGGTTTTCCATCTTTTTGCACAATGCCGGCACGGTCGTAATCAATGCTTTGTACGAACCGATCGAGCGCGCTCATAGTGCTGCTTACCTTCACAGAGCCGCTGTTCCCTAACGGCACCTTCACCATGGTGAGAACCCCAAGTTCATTGACCGAGCCCAGCGAGGAGGAACGCTCCGGGCCATACTCGAAAACACCGAAGTACGCCTTGGATAGGTACTGATAGTTCATGTATTCCAGCAAAACGTCGGGGTCTTTTTCCGCTTGGTCGTATTGGTTATCGACGATGCCGATGATTGATGCGGACAGTTTTGCCGGAGTAGTCCATGGCATTTCTGCTCCGGACTCGAATCCCTTCAGTAATCCGGTTAACTCGTGCTGTAGCTGCGCGTAAAAAGCATCGATCTCAAGCGAACTCGCCTGTGGCGCGCTCAATTTCTGCAGCCGCCCTTTAAGCTCATCCACGGAGCCGAGACCATCGTTCACGTACACCAACACGTCGCTGGCGATTGCAAAGTCCGGGGTTGCGGCCTGAGCCTGGCCCACCATTGAAAGTGCAAACGCCAGCCTGAACACCAACCAAAAAATGTGCCTATAGGTGCTGAGCATATCCGTGCCTTTTTGTTGTTATTTTTGAGGCGGGGCAGCGACGCTAAATTGAACGTTGAATCACGATGCTCTCGGGCGCTCCCATCGCCGACTCTCTCTGGTACTTGTGATTACGCTCCCAGCAACTGTTGCCCGCACACCCTGACGGTATTGCCAGTGATCCCATAGGCGCTGGGTGAACAAAGGAAGGTAATCAGCTCGGCCACATCACGCGGTTGGCCAGCTTGTTTCAGCGAGTTGACCCGTCGCCCGATTTCACGCGTAGCGAACGGCATGGCATCCGTCATCGGCGTTTCGATAAAACCGGGCGCTACCGCGTTGATGCATACGCCTCGCTCCGCCAGCGCGACTGCCTGGGCTTTCACGTAACCGATCAACGCAGCTTTGGTGACTGCGTAGTTGGATTGACCGAAGTTGCCGGCAACGCCGCTGATAGACGACAAGCACACCACTCGACCTTCTTCCCGAAGTACCTTTTCACTCAACAGCACCCGATCCACAGCGAGGATGGCTGCCAGGTTCACGCTGACAACCTGATTCCAGAAGTGCTCGCTCATATTCGCCAACGTGCGATCACGCGTGATGCCGGCGTTATGCACTACCACATCCACACCGCCGAAACGTGTGCTCAAGAAGTCCGCCAGCTGCCGTGGCGCCTCTACAGAGGAGATATCCAACGGCAACGCCACCGCGCCTATTTCCGCACACCGTTCTTCAAGTTCCTCGCTGACGGCTGGCACGTCGAGGCACACCAGTTGGGCACCTTCCTGGGCGAGGCGTTGCGCAGTAGCCAATCCAATCCCTCGGGCACTACCGGTCACCAAAGCCACTTTGCCGGTAAGTACTTTCTCGTTTGGTACTACAGCAGGGCGCCGAGTGAAACGGCAGACATGCACAGCCTGGCCAGTTACGTACGTCGTTTGCTTACCGCAAAAGAAGCGCACCACGCCGTCCAGGCGATCTTCTGCATCCACCGCTTGGTAGACCAGGTTGACAGTCACACCTTTCTTGCCAACCTCCTTAGCGAGGGATCTGCTGAACCCTTCCATTCCCCGTGCGATCGCGGCGGCTATCGGGCACGACAGGTTTTCATAATCGGCGGCAACGATTAGAACCCGAGCGTTTACTCCGAGTTTGCGAACCAAAGGGTGAAGGGATTGGTAAAGGAAGCCGGTCTGCTCAGGAGTGCGACATTGGGTGACGTCGACAACAAGCACATCCAAAGGGCCGTCTTGTACCGCGCTGCCTGCTCGGACCTCGGCGCCGGCATCTCGTAGCGCGGCCAGTAGCGCGTCATGGCAGCTACCAGGTTCAAAGCTCACCAATACAGCGCATTGGCCTTGCAATGGATGAGTTACATAGCCACCCAATTCCCGTGCCAGCGGAACCGGGTTCGGTAGGCCTACAGCGCGTGCTAGCCAGGCTGTGAGAGCGTTGCCATGCAGTTGTGTGAAAAGGTCGGACATCGGGAAAATTCCTGGGTTACTTTTCGAGAATGGCGGTGACAGCTTGGCCACCGGCGGCACAAATCGAGATCAAACCGCGCCCTGAGCCCTGTTCATCCAGGATCTTGGCCAGCGTGCCGACGATGCGCCCACCCGTGGCCGCAAACGGATGTCCCGTTGCGATGGATCCGCCCTTCACGTTGAGCTTGCTGCGATCGACCGTACCCAGCCCGCTGGCACCTGTCTTCTCCCGACAAAACTGCTCGGATTCCAGGGCGGCAAGCGTGCATAGCACTACGGCAGCGAACGCCTCATGGATTTCAAAAAAGTCGAAATCCTGAAGGGTTAAACCGGCTTTTTTGAGCATCCGTGGAATGGCATAGGCGCCTCCCATCAACAACCCTTCGCGCTCGCTGACAAAATCCACAGCGGCCACTTCGCCAGCGGTGATATACGCCAGGACTGGTAAACCGCGGGCGTAGGCCCACTCCTCTGAGGCGAGCAATACAGCTGAGGCGCCATCCGTAAAAGGAGTGGAGTTCGCTGCCGTGATGGTGCCGGAGACTTCGTTGAACGCAGGCTTTAAGGCAGCCATCCGATCCAACGTGGTACCGCCACGCATGTTGTTGTCCTGCGTAAGCCCGTGGTACGGGATCACTAGATCTTCAAAGAAGCCTTGTTGGTAGGCATTGGCCAAGTTCTGGTGGCTCAGCAGAGCAAGTTCATCCTGTGCAACCCGACTGATGCCATAGTGCGTTGCGGTGACCTGCGCGTGTTCACCCATAGACATGCCCGTTCTCGGCTCACCGCGAGCAGGTAGTTCAGGAATGAGGTGCGAGGGTTTGAGCAGCTTGATGGCGTGGCCAATCTTTTCCGACGTGCTTTTCGCGGCATTGAGTTTGATCAGCCCCCGCTGTAAGCCTCGATTGGCGCCAATCGGCGCGTCCGAGGCGGTATCACTGCCACAGGCAATGCCTGCATCAATCTGTCCCAAGGCAATTTTGTTGGCGACCAGAATGGTTGCCTCTAGCCCTGTGCAGCAGGCCTGTTGAATATCGTATGCAGGCGTATTGGGATGCAGGCCACTACCCAGAACGGCCTCACGCACCAGATTCCAGTCGCGTGCGTGCTTCTGCACCGCCCCTCCCACCACCTCGCCCAGCAAGGCGTTCTCCAGACTAAAATTCTTCACCAGGGCACTCAGGGTGTCGGTCAGCATGGTCAGGTTGCTGAGTTCGGCGTAGTTGGTGTTCGATCTGGCGAATGGCGTGCGGCACGAGCCGACTATCGCGACTCTTCTCGGTGCACCGATAAGCATGATCAGTCTCTCCGGCGGGCGCAGTTTTTCTAAGGCCGAGCGCTACCAAAGCAGCGCTTAAACACGCCGTTTGGGAAGAACTCGTAGGAGTTTATTTAGCCCATGCTCCGCACGGGCTTTATGGACGTGGGCTTAAGTCGCGGCGACGCAGTTTTGCTGCGATGTGCCTCTATTGCCTCGAAATGCGACCCAGGCCATCAGGCCATGTCCGAAGCAGCACACGACTGTGACCACCCCGACAATAAACACTCGTTGGGTGTCGGTCATCTCCACGCCGGCTTTGAAGCCGATTGCGCTGAGCATAAGAAAACTCAGGCCCACGGCGAATGCGCTACCCAACTTCTGGGTCAGCACGAACAGGGCAAAAATCATCCCGGCCCGTGGGGCACCTACCGCGTTTTCCTCAACTTCGATGCAGTCCGCCACAATCGATTTCATCAGAAACATCCAGGCGCCAGCAGGAATTCCAAGAATCGCAAAGGCGACGCATGCGACCGGCACATTGCCGCTTGGCAAGAATGTGACGCCTATGAACAAGGCGAACGACAGCACCGAGGCCCAACCAATGGCAGGCGCTTTGCCCAAGTGATAGCTAAGGCGATTCCAAAAGGGCACGGCCAGCAAGGCGATCACGTAGAAGCACAGAATCAACAAGCTGGCGCGTTCACCCAGCCCCTTGGCCAATGCCACGTAATAGGAAAGCGCACCAAGGGTGCCGGCAGCCAAGCCTTGAATGAAGTCCGCAAACAGCAGTTGTGCGAGGTAGGGCTGACGACGCAGAGCATCGTAGATGGCACGAAATGGGCCGACAGGTGTTTGATGTTGGTCTGGCACTGGTTGGCTGCCGCTCACTCCAGAGAACAACGTCATAACCACGCTAGGGACAATCAGAATCAACAGCATGGTACCCAATACTTGGGCACGCATTGCCACCGGATCTGCAGCACTACCTTCGAAAATCGCAGGGACCACCATGCTCGCCAAAGCTCCCCCCATGGTCACCATGATGATCACTGCCTGAACCCGCGAACGCTCGTGATACCCGCCGGCGATGTCCGCGCTCCAGGCTGTGTGGGTAATCGACAGAACAGTTGCTGCTGCTGTCATGGCGAACAGCGAGGTAATCAGCCAAATCACTCCAGATCCTTCGGGCGGGAAGAACAGCGCCCAGACCGAAAGCAAAAGCAAAGGAACGGAAACCAGTACCCATGGGCGGCGCGCACCCCATCGGCTCTGAGTGCGGTCAGTTAGAACGCCCATCAACGGGTCGGAGAGAACATCGAATATCCGCGCCAGCATGAATATCAAACCAATCGTGCCAAGGCTTAAGCCAACAGAGTTGGCGTAAAACGGAGGTAAGAATGCAGCGACAGGAAAACTAAGCATGGCAGGCGGTAGGGCTGCAGCTGAGAAGAACCAGAGCTGGCGGGAGCCCAGACGTGTTCCCGAGGTGTTCGTAGGGGTCTCGCTCATGGCATAGCTCCAATCAGTGGCCGGGGCCAATTCACTTTTCAGAAGGTATTAGGGCGTGCCGAGATACGCAGATAGGTGCGCGAGTCAGTCGTATGCCAATTTTCTGAAAGCTATTTTTGTTGTGTGGGCCTTTTATACGCACTCGCTCGATGCTCAACCAATAGAAATAAACTTGTTATTGATACCTGCTGCGCATCACTTTAAAAAAAGGCGCCTGCTAGGGCGCCTAAAAGAAGTCAGGTGAGTGACTCCAGCGGAGTTAGGGGGTGACCGATTCTCGAACGAAACGCGCGTGGATTTTGCCCTCTGAAGGGATGCCTTCCACCAAGGTCCATCCTGCCGCCGCAACCACTTCTTGCAATTGGCAGCCCTGGATAATTGCGGTAAATCCTTCTTCGTTGCGGTCGAGGCGAACTTTGATATTGCGCTCGCCTGCAGGAACAGTACCCTCGGCGAATTCAAGGTCAGCAATGTCTGGGCTAACACGAACGGCAGCGAATCCAGGGCTTGCCGGTGCCACTCCAAGGATATGTCGCGACAAGAAGTAGGTAGGCGATGCGGAGAAGCCATGGCACAAGCTGGCGAAAGGTGACATTGCCTCCCACAAGGTGCTCGCCCCGGCGTCGATCATCGGCGCAAAACGACGGCGAATCTGACTGACGGCATCTGCCGTTCGACCATGCCGTGCCAACGCTTCGCAGACAAAATGGCCGTAGAAGGTGTTGGCCATAACGACCCCTTCCTCTTCATCGAGCTTGGATCCGACAGGAACTACCGGAAGCGCCGCAGTAGTAGTTTCTCGCTGAGCATCTGTCGCTCGGACAAATGCCCTAGCAACTTTGGTTTTCGGGAGATTGCCCCACAACGCCATGCCCGCGTTGGCATGCTGAGATACGCGCAAGTCTTGAGTTCCAGTGGCTGGGTCAACCATGTCTACCCAAACGCCACGACGCTCATCCCAATGAGAGCTATCCAGAGCAGAAATGATCTGATCGGCCCGCGCCTCGTATTGCTCAGAAAACCGGCTAGCGCCCAGCGCTTGAGCCAACTCACCGGCCACGCGCAGCGCGCCGGCGTATTGAGCATTGACCGCGGCCGCTTCGCCTTGACGTCCCAGCCCCGCCCAATCCATAAAATGCCAATACGGCATATTGGTGATCAGCCCTTTGGCACCACAAATGCGCTCGAACCACTGCAGAGCTTTTTGAATCGATGGCCAGATGATTTCAATGGTGTCCAAGTCCCCAGTAAGCCACCAGTAGTCGCCGGCACACAGCACCCATTGCAAGGTCCAGTCGGGAATCAGGTTACCGTTTTCCATGTGGTCGCCTGGCGCGTACATCTGGGTCAACCCGTCAGGGCGTTGGCTCTCGGCTGCCTGAATTAGAAACTTGGCAGTTAGGGGCGCGGCCGAGTCACCAAACGCTGCCCACGCAGCCACTTGCTCTACAGTCACGTCGCCCAACCACTGGCGTTGTTCACGACTGGGGCAGTCCTCCCAAGCATCATGCATGCACTGGCGCAGGGTGTAAGCACCCAGCGACCACAGCTTAGTGAGGAGAGGATCCGAACAGCTAAACGCACCGCGCTCGACGACTGGGTAATGAGTGGCGATGGCGCCAACGCGACGAATTTTTAGCCCTGCGGGAGCATTGCGAATGACCACCTGCATATAGCGGATGGCACACCATTCAAAGCGTACAAATCGCTGAGCGCCCGGCTTTGCGGTGTAACGACAGAGATGGGCGTCATTGCCCAACACACGAAAAGGTGTGATACGCGCATCGGCACGCATGCCGGCCGCATCCCACTCGCCTGGCAATCGCTCAGCACAAGCCACCTCTACGACTTCGCCACCTTCCCCTTCAATTTCAAACATCGGGTAGCCAGTGAAAATTCGGCCAAAATCCAACGTAAAGGTGACGTCCAGACCATCCTGGCTCGTAGCGACCGCGACGCTCTCATCATCGCGTAGCAGCGCCTCGGTATTGCTGAGCATGCCATCTGCCAACAGCTCGAACTTTTCCGAGTAGAGGCGGCGCTCAATTGGCAAAGCTGGGTTGGGGATCTGCCCTTTGCTCCACAGCAAGCGCTGAGCAAAGACCGGAGTTTCATCCAAATGAGGAATGCCGCGCGGTACTAGAATCGGAAAAGGCCGCACGACCAAACCGCCGTACATGGATTCCGGACCACCTCCGCGCGCAAGTAGCGGCCTGGCCAAGTCCCAGTTGGTGTCATCAAACCCAACCTGATCCCACCCCTCAGGAATAAGGTTAGCGTCGATCGCTTCAATAAAACCGAGACTGTGATTGACCCGTGGGGTGTTGCTATCCCATGCGTCACTTTGAATGCAGCGCCAGGCAAGGCCGGTATTTACTACAGGACCTTCGATCCACAACCCACCCTCACCGAATGTGGGATTCCACATTCCCTTCACCGTTTCGTGAAAGGCCGTATCCACACCGTACGTATGCACCAGAACCGCGACCACGTTGCGACCGGTCTTAAGGTAAGGAGTCAATTCATAGCTGTCGAAACGCTGGGCCAAGGGGCTACACCGAACGGGGCCCCGACCAGCCTGCTGACCGTTCACCGAGAGCAGGTAGCGACCATCCACCGTTATGTCCACTGGTGTGGTGGCCGGAACTGAATCTAGGTCAACTTCTACACGAAATAGAAACCAGCGATTCAATCCATCTTGGCGGGCGGGGACGTGCATTTTAAGGGCCTGGAAACCCATTTCGTTGATCGCCTGTTTAGGCGTCCAAATAAACGGGGACTGCACTTTATTCGTGTTCAACTTCACCTGAAAACCTCTAAAAAACGGTCAACAACAGCCATGTTCGGAGCACTTACAAGCACCGACTAACCTTCGATATAAACCACATGGGTGTGCGTGTACTCATAAAGGCCATGCTTACCGTCAGCACCGCCAATACCTGACTTGCGAACTCCAGCGTGGAAGCCTTGCATCGCTTCAAAGTTTTCGCGGTTTACGTAGGTTTCGCCAAAGTCGATTTCGCGGCAAGCCTGCATGGCCTTGCTCAAACTGCGGGTGTAGATCGAGGACGTCAGGCCGTATTCGCAGTCGTTCGAAAGCGCTATCGCTTCGTCCAGATCATCGACGATCTGAATCGGCAGAACAGGGCCGAACACTTCCTGGCGCATGATGTTCATATCGGCGCGACAGTTGGCGAGCACGGTAGGTTGGAAATGGAAACCTTGACCCAAGTCCGCAATCGCACCGCCAGTGATTAAAGTGGCACCTTGACCGATCGCACCTCGAACATGCTGGTGCACTTTGTCCAAGGCCATCTGGTTAATCAGCGGCCCCATCTCAACGTCAGCCTGCGTAAGTGGATTGCCAAAGCGGGTGGAGCTCATGGCAGCACTGACTCGTTCGATAAACTCATCGGCTACCGAGCGCTCCACGTAAACTCGCTCGGCACAGTTGCAGACTTGCCCAGTGTTGATGATGCGCGACGATCGAATCGCATTGACGGCCAATTCCAGATCAGCGTCAGCAAGGACAATAGCGGGCGCTTTGCCACCTAACTCTAGGTTGAGTTTGGTCAGATTATTGGCGGCCGCCGACATGATTCGCGAACCAGTACCAACGCTCCCCGTAAAGCTGATCATATCCACGCCACTGTGAGCGGAAAGCGCGGCGCCCACTGCACCCGAACCGCCCACCACGTTGAAGACGCCCTGCGGCAAGTCAGTTTCAGCCACCAGCCTGGCAAATTCGAAGCAGTTGATCGGTGTCTCCTCGCTTGGCTTGATCACGATGGTGTTGCCGGTCAGCAACGCGGGAGCCATCTTCCGTGCGATCAAAAAAAACGGGAAATTCCAGGGAAGAATTCCGGCTACAACACCGAGTGGTTTTCGGAACAAAAAGATGTTTTCGTTGGGTCGGTCGCTGGTGATGATTTCGCCTTCAATGCGACGAGCCCACTCTGCCATGTAATCCAGATAATCAGCTGTGAAGTTAACTTCCACTTCAGCCAGGCTGAGAATTTTCCCCTGCTCTTCAGTGATCAAACGGGCCAGTCGCGGAGCGTTCTCCCGAACTTTTGTCGCGATTTTCCGTAGATACCCAGCGCGCTCAATCGCAGGCTTTCGTGCCCAACCCTTCTGAGCTTTGCGAGCCGCAGCAATTGCGCGATCGATGTCAGCGTTGGTAGCAATGGGAACCTCAGCTATACGCTCACCCGTGGAAGGGTTGAAAACGGAGATATGCTCCGCCGAATCTTCGAATACACCATCAATGTAATTTTTAAAGTTATTGGTGCTGGTCATCGATTAACTCCTTAGGGCAGCCAGCCATTTGGCCGGAGGTGCAAAGATTCTTCCTTCGAAACTACGGAAAGGCGCGCAACAGAAATGCTTCCCAGCGTCACAAGAACACGGGGCAACGCTCCAAACCACTGAGAAAAAACTAAACATGGATACCCCGAAGGTATCCTTCAGGGTGCTACTTTTATGCGAATGCCCTGGTCAATGCGGCGATCCACGATTGAGTGAATGCCTGAGCTAAAGCAGTCTTGGGCGCTAACATATCGAAGCCGTGGTACGCGCCTTGCTGGGTGTAAAGTTCGGTCGAAACGCCCGCCTGTTCGAGTCGTCCGGCGTACACCACATCCTCGTTGTAGAAGAGATCTAAATCTCCAACACCAATCCAGGCCGGAGGTAGCCCTTGAAGGCTTTCGATGCGAGCCGGTACGGCTCCTAGAGGAACTGACTCAGTACCAGGTTCAACTCCAAGCAACGAACGCCAACCAAAACGATTCGACGAACCACTCCAGACGAAATGCCCGGACCAAGTATCAGTCGGCTGGCACGCTGTTCTGTCGTCGAGCATCGGGTAAATCAACACTTGAAAACAAAGTGGATAGACATTGCGATCACGGGCAGCAATCGCCAATGCAGCGGCGTGCCCACCACCTGCGCTCTCACCTACGACCGCGATTTTGGATGGATCAACCTGTAAATCTTTGGCGTGGTCATGCAACCACCGAAGAGCCGAGTAATTATCTTCCAGCGCACCGGGAAAAGGTGTTTCAGGGGCAAGCCGGTAATCCACAGAGACGACCAGACAATTCAACTCTCTTGAGATGCGCTTAAGAGTTGGAACTTGTAAGCCGGGTCTTCCAAAAACGTAGCCGCCCCCATGAACGTGTAAAAGCGCAGGGGTGCCTTGGGACACGCTCTTGTCATGGCGCCGATCGATGAGGTAAATCCTTACCCGCTCGATACCAGAGTCATCACCGATCAAACGTAAAGATGTGCCTCTTGTAACCCAGGCGTTGATCAAGGAGTCGAGGCGTCTAGTTACAGCGATTCGACGCGGTGTGAGTAGTCCTCGTGATAGGGCTTGGATTGGGCGAGACAAGCTGCGGCGCAATTGGGGATGCACCTGCTCCAGCGCTTGTAGCAAAGCGTCTTTATCATCCACTGCAGTTTTTCCTTTCACAGATTCATCGCCGCGGTACCGTTTAGAGTTTCGTCCGCCTCTGGCCCGCGAACAACGCTGCTTGAAAGCCACTTTTCTAACCAAGAAAGGACAAAAGAAGTCGCTTCATTGCGATTGGTTTCATTCAGAAGTTCGTGGCGGGCCTCTGGGTATATCTTCAATTCCGCGTGTCTCATTCCAGCGCTCACTAGGGCATCGCGCAGATCTTGCAATCGATGCCCATCACTCACCGGATCGCAACTGCCTCCGAGCACTAACAATGGGAGCTCAGAGCGGATTCGGGAAAGATTTTGCACCCTAGAAATTTCTACCAGCCCAGAGAGCAAATCCATCCAAAGCTGGTTGGTGCATAGATTTCCGCAAAGTGGGTCAGCGATGTAGCGATCCACTTCTACAGGATCTCGGCTCAACCAATCGACTTCGGTACGCCGATGAGAAACTGCTCTGTTGAACTCACCAAACGTGAGGCGATTGAAGAACGAGCTCTTCCCTTGCGCGCCAAGTCGAATGGCCTCGATACGCACGACGAGCTTGGCGAGTTTGTAGAGCCAGATTGACTGGTAGTTAGAGCCACTCAGGATCGCGCCTTGAACTGACTCACTACGACGAATTAAAAAGCCTTGGGCGATATAGCTCCCCATGCTGTGAGCGAACAAAAATACGGGGCAGCCTGGAATGCTTTCGTGGATATGGCCGAGCACCGTTGATACATCGTCAATCACCGTGCTCCAGCCGCTGTTGTCTGCGTAGTGCCCAAGTAAGCCTTTACCCGCGGTTTCACCGTGACCACGCTGGTCATGTGCAAACACTGCTATTCCAGCGGAGCACAATGCCGCGGCAAAGCGGGCGTACCTCCCAGAGTGCTCGGCCATCCCATGCAGAACTAGCACAACCGCGCGTGGTGGGCCTGGAGGTGCCCAGGAGCGTAGAAACAGAGGAGATGTGCCATCGCCGCTCAGCCAAACGGAATCAATCTTCATCGCTGTTTTGCTCCCCTTGAAGTACGCCGACACATGAGTCCATCCATTCGGCCATCGATGCCAACATCTGCTCGGCTTCCGGGCGATTCGGAGTATTCAGGGATCCGTGGACAGCGCCTTCCATATTGCTAACGCTGACTACGCCCCCGTCTCGGAGTAGTTGTTCTGCAAATGTCTCCCCAGACACTCTTAGGGTGTCCACCGAACAGTTCACGATCAACGTTGGAGGCAGTCCGTCCAAGCGTCCGCTGGCCGCAAACGCATATGGATCCGAGTGAAGTGCCGAAGGCCCGGCATAGTGCATACCAAGATCAGCAATCCAATCTGACTCAAAACAGATTGCGCGTGGGTCCGTTCGCACTTGGGTCAAGAGCTCGACCGGGACTTCCGGCAACACTCCGTGAAGCAACGGGTACATCAGCAGCAACGAAGCCGGCAGTTTTGCATCTGAGTCGCGCAGCGCTTTACAGGCGCAGGCCACCAGATTGGCCCCAGCGCTGGCACCACCTATATGTATTTGGCCCCGGTCGATCCCTTGCTTTGAAAGTTGATCTACAGACCAACTCCAGCCTGTCAGGACATCCTGATTCAGGTCGGCATGTTGCTTTCCGCTGATAGCCTTCACGTAGTCGAGGGCAATAACCGAAAAGCCAGAGGCGGCGAGCATCAGACCTACCCAGTGAGACTCTGGCATGTCCAAATCGCCCATCAAGAAAGCACCGCCATGCACCCAAACTAGCGCCTGACTTGGGTGAGAATTCATAGGCCGGTAGGAGCGGGCAACTATCACGCGACCATCATGGTTGATCCGATGATCTTCAACCGTTACATCTACAAGCTTGGGGAACTGGGCAAGAAGCTCGTGATGCTCGGTCCCCGCCGCCGGCATTGATCCCTGCCCCCAGGCTTGTAGCATTCGGACTAAATCTGGCACAGCGGGCAACGACTTTGAAGCGCCAGCACCGCGAAGTAATAGCCCGCCATGACGGCCGAGAAGCCGTAAAGCGTGTCCGATAATGGCGTATCTCAGACGACCCTTTTTAAGCCGCATAGTCACGATGCGTTAGTCCAAGAGAACTGATATTGGCCAGGGCCTACGTGCTCTACCGACCCATCTCCGAGGAACACATCAGCCTGGGTTCCAGCAGGCACGGCAACTTCCAAGTGGACCCTGCCCTCATCCAAACGCCACATGCTACTAGCGATTCCATAAGGCGTTTTGATCGTCGCCGAAGCATGGGTCAAGCCTCCGCCAATGCACGGATCTATTCGAATTTTACTGTAGCCAGGCTCGGCAGCGGACAGGCCCGCTACTCCCTCATAAAGCCAACCGGCGACGGCACCAAACGCGTAGTGGTTGTGCGACATCTTCGCCTCACCATCTGGTTTGTAACCCTCCCAGGTTTCCCAGACACTAGTGGCGCCCAATTCGATCTGGCCTAGCCAAGATGGTGTAGTGGTCTGCAATAAGAGGCGGTAGGCAACATCAGCCCTTCCATATTTAGCAAGAGTAGGGAGGAGCATGGGCGTACTGAGGAAACCGGTATCTAGATGGTCTCCGTTATCCTGGATCAACTGGATCAGGCGGTTGAGAGCGGCGGGCTGCTCAGCCTCGTCAAGTAATCCAAAAGCCAATGCACGAACGTAGTCATCCTGGCGATTTTTGCCAATCCGACCATCTGCTTTTAAGAATGCTTTTCTCCATGCGGCTCTGACGTTTAACCAGAGTTCCTTGTATCGCAATGCATCGTCAGCACGACCAAGCAGGGTGGCAATTTCAGCCATAAGATGCGCCGAATTTGCAAGGTAGGCGGTGGCTACTCGAGCTTCGGGAATAGCCCATGCTTGGAGGATCTTGGGGATGCCGTCGCCGGGCCTAAGCCATTCCCCCCAATGAAACCCACCATCTACGATAAAACGCTCGGAGTCCCCAGCATTCTTGGAGAACCATCTGCCTCGCCCGCGGCGGTCTTGAGCCAGAGCGCTCAGGAAGTCTATCCAGCGCTGCATGGAGCGATACTGGCGGGCTAGCACCTCCCGGTCACCGTACTGGCGATACAAGCTCCACGGCAGCATGACGGCTACATCCCCCCAGCCCGCTGAACTGGAATGAATGTACTCAAGCTTCGGCATACCACCGCTAAAGTCTGAAACTTCTGCCGGGATGAACGGCGGTACTCGCCCATCAGGTAACTGCTCTAAGATGAGGTTTCTCAAGTACCGTCGCAGATAGGCTTGCACATCGACAAACTTTGAAGCCGTATCGGCGAAAACCTGAATATCACCAGTCCAACCCGAACGCTCCCTAGTGGGGCAATCCGTAGGTGTGTCGACGAAATTTGATCGCAGGCTCCACAAGACGTTTTGGTGGAGGGCATTGAGTCGATCGTCCGAACAAGTAAACGAACCGCTACATTCGAGATTTGAAGACAGTACGATTCCTTCAACTTCATCTAGCTGAAGATCATGCGTCAAACCGTCGATTTCGGCGTAACGGAACCCATGGGTGGTGAACCGAGGCTGAAACCACTGGGTCAATCCATCTAGAGTGACTTCATCTCGCTGAACTACGGGAGGCAGCAAGGGTAACTTCAAGTACGTGATATCGACTTCACCGGCCTTATTGACCACTTCGCTATAAGTCATCCGGATGGTGCTACCGGATTCCCCCCGAAGGCGGATTCGCATCTGCCCTGCAAAGTTTCTTCCAAAGTCGACGATTTGCTTTCCGGAAGGCGAACGGCTAATTGCCAAAGGCCGCAATCGCGCAATTTCCTCAACGCGGGCGACTTCTTCCGCTATCAATTTTCGGTCCGCACCCGGAAGAACCTGGGCAGGCACAAACGACGAAAGCGGCATGGTGTCCTGGAGCCAAGCCTCATCGCTCACGCGCAGATCGACAATTTCACCATCTTGGGAATCCGATCGAAGAATCCTTCCTTTCCCCGCTTCCCAGGTCTCATCACCGCAGATGACATAGTGGGAACCGTCCGCCAGATCCAGCTCGATCCGTATAAAACCCGCCAATTGGCTGCCGTAAACCGCACGCCGCGCGTTTACGCCTAGTTTTCCGCGGTAGCGGCCGTCAGCGACATTCATAGCGATAACGTTGGAGCCGGCGCGAAAGCACTCGGTAACATCGTAAGTCTGGTATTCCACCGTATGGTCAAGGGGAGTCCAGCGGGGCACCAGGGCATTGCACGTAACATCACAGCGATTCACAAAGAGCCCATACCAGCCTAGCGCACTGGCATACGCCCTGCCCTTTACCACGGCTGCGGGCAGTTCAAGAACGCGGCGTAAATAAACAACTGCAAGCCCATCATCAAGTGCCGGCGGAAGTCCGATCCACGTACCCGTTAATGGTTCTGAGGCAAGAAACGCCGTCTCAAACCAAGCGGGCTTGCTCCACCCACTTGATTGGCCATCCGACGCGATCACTTCCACTCGCCAGAAATAGCGACACACCGACTTGAGCGCTAGCCCTTCGTAGCGAACTCCAAACGGGCTGCTGCTAGCCACCCGCCCCGAATTCCACACCAAGTGCTCAAAGCCGCCGTCCAACGCCACTTGCAATGCATAAGCAGATTGCTTCAGGCCTCCCGATTCATCTGCATTAAGGGCCCAGGAGAACTCGGGATTTGCAGTATCTATGCCCAAAGCGTTTGATAAGGCGTTGGTTTTCAGGGCGGTGGGTTGCATGTCTACGCTCTAGTTCCTGGACGCTTAACGAATGCCGCGACGGCGCAAGCCAGCAGGCTCGAAATACTTGTCATCAGGCAGCGGGAGGGAAAACTCAGCGGTTTTCTGCTCTTCGCTGTCCAGGCCAGTTACGAAATAGCGTCGACTTTGTAGATCGTGATTGACCTCAAGCGAAGCCCAGATCGCGGGAACGTCGTAGTAGTTTTTCAGGTAGGCCATCGCTACGCGCCAAAGTGCACCGCGGCTGTCGTATTGATCAATTAGGGAAATCTGCCAGCTGTCCTCATCGAGGTAGAACGTACGTTTGCTGTAGATATGCCGAGCCCCTGGTTTCAAAGTCGATTCGATTACCCATACACGGTGAAGCTCGTAACGGGCTAGCTCTGGGTTGATATGACCAGGTTTGAGAACGTCCTCGTACTTCACACCCTTAGCAGTTAATCGATAGCTGTTGTAAGGAATGTAAACCTCTTTCTTGCCAACCAGCTTCCAGTCATAACGATCAGGCGCGCCGTTGAACATATCAACGCTATCAGTCGTTTGCATGCCCTCAGAAGCACCTGTAGGGGTGTCATAACCGAGGGTTGGGGCACGTCGCACTCGGCGCTGTCCAGAGTTGTACGCCCAGGCTTTACGAGGCTCGGTCACTTGGTTAAGTGTCTCGTGTACGAGCGACGACTCGCCGACCAAACGCGCGGGGGCCAGCGTTGTGGACGTGTACAAGAACATCAGGTTATTGAGGCTCTCAAAAGAACCACCTTTCTCGTAGTACTTAAACTTAACTTCCTGCTGAGAATTGGACAGGGCAATTGCGCCGTTCTGCTGGATCACTGCTCCAGACATGACCCATTTCAGATAAGTACCTTTGAAGCGGGCGATGTGGTTCCAAATAGCTTCCACACCGTTCTGGGGAATTGGGAACGGAATTCCGCCAAACGCATTTTCGAAGCCGTTGCCACCATCGACCAGCTTGGCAGATGTCGCATTTTTAATGCTGTTGTCGTAAACCCACTGAGGCGCAGATCCGGAGCGGCGAGATGGATATACCGGCATCCGGAAAGTACTTGGGTAGGCGTCAAATAGAGCGATCTGCCCAAGGCTCAAATGGTCTTTGTACTGAGCCAAGTTTTCTTTGGTGATGGTGAACAGCGGAGCATCTGACGCATAGGGGTCCACCAGGTGAGAGCCTGGACCCGCATAGCCTGCCGGAGCTTTCGTGATGCCACCTGTCCATTCCGGAATCGTACCGGCTGCGTTTCCGGCTTTTTCTGCCCCAAAGGGCGTCAGCGTTGTTCCAAGCTTCGCGGCTTCCGCAGAGGAAACTGCTGCAGCTACTGGACCTGCTGCAAGCGTGATGGCAGCAATCGCGCAGCAAAGTAGGCGGTTATTAAACATGAATATATCTCCCGTAGAGCGCATGCCGCATGAGAGCGGCAAGACCTCAATCTGTCTTAGAAGGAATACTTGACGTTGACGCCGACGTTGTCGCGATCGCGCATTACGTTGTCCGCACCACCACCGTAAAAGGAGGTGTACTGCAATTCGGCTTGTAGGTTGCTGAGGTAGTTAGCACGGACGCCGAGAGTGTGAGCCTTGGCCCCTTCCATGAAGCGACCCGTGGTGTTCGAGACACCTTTGAAGTCGTCCTTGAATACCGCATAAGGAGACAAACTCACGCCCGCAAAAACGTTGTTCCAGGTACCGCTCATGGTCAACGTGTACCCATAAGAATCACGATCCATCTTGGAGTACAGCGCGCTGCCTGCGTACTCACGCTTCGTCCCATCGAAACCCGTGTAGGAAAGCTTGCTGCCACGGATGTGCTCGGAAGCAACTTCTGCCACGCCTATCAGTGAGTCAAAGCTTAGAGCTGGACCGAAGTTATAGATGGTGCCCAAAGACGTATCGAACGACTCAACACGCTCATAGTTGTGAAGGATCTGGCTTCTGCACCATTGCTGACCTGCAACTTGTGCACAGGCTTGATTGGCCGGAACGCTGCCATCGGCAAAATTGCTAAGGCCGGCGAGATTCTGAGCGAGGATGTCCGCAACGACCTCATTTGGCTGCGAAACGCCGATAGGCAGATTGGGACGGTAGGCGACCTCCCCGAACACCGAAGCACCACCAATCACAGTACTGAAGCTCAGCCCGTACATGCGGATATCTTCAGGGTACTCAGCTCGGGCGATCGTATTGCCTGCCGAGTCAATGCCAGCGAGCGTCGGCCGTGCTGCTGCCGGGATCGCAGCCCAGAATGGATTCGAATAATCCACGCCCTGGTACGTCGTAGCATCGACTGCTAGTTGGGGTTCTTTGGCGTGATAGTTCACAAAATAGAAACCGAACTCAGTGTCGTTGAGCTCTTCGGCGGTGTAGCGGAAAGCCACCCCAAATTGACCATCGTCTCGGGCGTTAATGTCACTGCCAATTTGTGAGACGACAAACGTGCCGCTTTGCGGATCGATATATCCGTTAGGTCCAAAGGGTCCGTTTCCCACCAACCCCAAACTGGTAGCTAGCGGATATGCAGCAAGAACCGACTTAACCAAAGGACTATCAACGCTTGCATAGGCCCGATTTCCGCCATCACCAAAGAGGTCTGTGCTGGAAAAGTACGTTCCGACTGGATCTATGGATGTCTCATGCCAGTTCCACTGGTAGAAGCTTTCCATGGATAGGTTGTCTGTGATGCCAATGTTGAAGCTAAGTGCTTCGAGGGGCATCAAAACTTCTTTTACTTCTGAGCCCGGCAAGCGGAATTTAGTCGCATCAATCGGGTTGGAGGTGTTCACACCACCGCGATAAAAAAGGCTTTCTCCCCAGTTAAAAACCTGGCGACCGACACGCACGGTCAGAGGCTGTTCGGCGATATCCCAGTTGCCGTACACATAGGCGTCTAGCAACGTGGCGTCGCGGCCAGCCTTGTGACGCGTGTCGCTCGTAAACTCTGAGTCATTTGGATAATTCTGACTCGGCTGAACAGGGTCGTTGTTGTCGTTGTAGGCATTACGGTGGTCCATGATCTGCGTGTCATAGAAAGCCGAACCACGGACGAACATTCCGTAATTTTGATAGCTCGCTTGCAGCTCACTTGTGACTTTAAATACCTGAGAAACTAGACCAGTATCGAAATTCCGATTCCCGTCATTCCCGTTCATATCGTCGTTGTTTTTGTCGCGACCCTGAACGCGCCAAAGCTGGCCGTAAGACAAAGTGGTGTCGAGGGAAGCGTCCACGTCTCCCACCGTAAAACTATACGCTGCGGCGTCATACGCCACTGCCATCGGGAGCATGCCGACGATCAGCGCACTGCTCTTCATGGACACGGGAAATTTGAGCTTGGGCTTTTTCATTCTGTTACTCCATCGTTCCTGCGCAACGCCAGCACGGCCAAAGTTCGAGCGCAGCCGAGGACGGCATATGCGCTAACAGCACAGCGGCGAAGACTTAAATCAGGGGTGTGTTGAGCAAGGGCTATTCGGCGGCGACACCGAACGCTTCAATCCGAACGGAGTGCCGGAACGAAGAGGCCAGATGCACGTAGAGTCGCAGGAAGTGATGAGAGGAGCGTACTGAGTAGATAGCGTGGCATCGGTGGAGTCTCTTTTGTTTTTGTATTGAGGTGGCCATTTTTAGCCCCTGAACCGATTCCCATCTAATGAAAAAAACCTTAGTTCCGATACCTTCAGGGTATTTATCATATTTGTCAGCTAGTAACGCCAGCAATACAGCCTCTTCCAGCTCCAAGGGGCCCGGAGCCGGATGCGAAAGTGAGAGATCAAGGGAGAAAAAAACAGCTTATTGGAGCGGATGCGTGGTCTTACGCACTCCACTCATGAGGTGCAACCGCCAACCCAGGGCTGGCCTAGCGAGACTTCCAGCGATAAATATGTTGGGAGTTGCTGAACAACACTTGCTCTTGTTCGGCGATCGTTTTACCGGCGAGATAAGCCAGCGACAACTCCACCGTTTCTGAAAACGGCGCCGTCAGCTCACTGTTGGGCCAATCGCTGCCAAACATAATTCTGCGAGAACCAAATAACTCCCACAAATGCTCAAGCCAGTCCAGGTAAGGCGCAAGCTCCAGTTCCGTCACGCCATTTACTTCCTTTGGCACCTCGGACAGCTTGATGGAAACCGTTTCGCGGCTGGCTAACTCCGCAAGGCTTGAGTGGAACTCAGCCTCGCGCCCCACGGCAATCGAAGCGTTGGGCAAGTGGTCGATGACGATTCTCAGGTCAGGAACCCTGTCACTCAGTTGCAGCAACCCGCGCAACAGTTCCAAGTCAGGGTTGGCTGAGTCCAGCACCTTTCCGGTTTCTGCCAATGCTTGGATACCGGCAAGAAACCGCGGTGCACGCGAGGCAGCTTCCAAGTCACGTCCCCATAGATTGCCGTAGCGAATACCGAGAAATAACGGCTCGGCACCAAAGCGTTTGAGGGCAGCCGGAAAGTTGGTGTCTTCAGGAAAAAAGTTTCCCACAAACCCCACCATCCCAGGATGCTCGCGACACACCGCTAGCAACCAATCGTTGTCGCGCGGCCAGGGACTTGCTTCGACGGCAATAGCCCCGGTAACCCTGAAGCCCCCAGCTTGGTCAAAGTAGTTGATCGGTAAGGTGCCGCGATGGATCGGGCTGGTCTTCTCTGGCCACGGTATGCCCTCTTCGCGGGAGGGATCAAACAGATGGATGTGCGTATCGATAATTGGACCTTGGTAAATACTTCCCTTCGTAACGCGGTCAGGTCGGGCAGATGCAGGCATCGACGAAACTCTCTTAGTATTTTTGTGCATCAGTGGAGAGGCTATTGGTGAGCACCCAGCCTGATGGATTTATGAGGGAGTAGTTTTTAGCCTTCTCACGTCTCGGCGACTAATCGAAATTAGCTAATCTTTGATACCCTGAGATTATCGACAATAGACAGGTAGCTGTTATGCACGTATCGCAGAGCGCCAGCTCGCTTTTCCGACGTTTGCGCTACAAGCATATGCTGATGCTCGTCACGCTAGGAACCTCGCAAAACCTGCACCGCGCAGCAGAGTCCATGAGCATGTCGCAACCCGCCACCACACGCATGCTTCAAGAAATCGAAGATGCCTTTGGCTGCGAGCTGTTCGAACGTCAAAGCCGAGGCATTCGTCCCAATGCCTTGGGCGAGGAAGTGATCCGCTTCGCCCAGACGGCGCTGAACCAACTCAACCGCTGCGCGGAAGGTATTGCCGAAAAAAGCCTCGGCGGCTACGGCAATCTCGCCATCGGCACCATCATGGGCGCAGCTCCTGATTTAGTGGTTCAGTCTGTCGCCGAGATGAAGCGCGTCTATCCAAGGCTTCGCATCCGCATCATGGGCGACACGAGCGATCAATTGATCGAGTTGCTGGACCAGGGCGTGATTGACTTGGCCGTTGCGCGCAGAAACCTGGACAGCGATCGAACACGGTTCGAGTTCGAGCCTCTGGGCAATGAGCGGATGATTCTTACCGTTCACCGTGAGCACCCTCTGGCCCACGCACGGAACCTGAACCTGGAGGAGTTAGTAAACGACTGGCCATGGATTCTTCAGCCGCCTTCTAGCCCAGCGCGTATCGCGTTGGAGCAATCGCTAGAGCGCATGTCTCTGCCATCCCCTCCAGACATCATCGAATGCAGCTCTGTGTTCGCCATGCTGCAACTGGTGCAGATGACCGACTCGATTTTGTTTCTGTCTGAGATGGTGCTGAAGGACTACTTGCGCACTGGTCTGGTTGTCGCGCTGCCTATCAGCGTCAGTGAGAAAATGACGCCCTACGGCATTCTGACCCGATCCAACACGCCGTTCACGAGAGAGATGGAGGAGTTCGTAAAACTCCTGCGCGAACAATCCAAGACGTTAGAAGCGTGAATACATCCGGACGAAGCCCCAGGAACCGGCCACAAACCCAAGTGTTTAGTCCTAGCAAGAATTTCCAGTAACGAAACCACTCAAGGAGGAGTAAATGCTGTCAGATGAAGCGCTATCCATAGCCACCTTGGCAAAAGAGGTCCTGCCATTCCTGACTCTTCTGGGAGTCGGTCTCCTGCTGTGGTTTAGCTGGGTACGAGCAGGCTCAGCTCATTTTTTAAGAGAGAGAATCTGGGCACTGCTTGGCGGCAGCAAAGACTTCCACGACGCTTACCTTAACGATCAGTGGAAAAAAGTCCGGGACCTGGAAACCGCCAGGTATAGAACCGGAATTCGCTTTCAAAGCAGAAGCAGTGCGGCGGATACCTTTGCATGGCTCAATGAGCACGATGTCCCTTTGGATGACCTTCTTAAAAGCGCCCGCTATTTTGACCCTTCCGGCATTCAGATGCAGAACCCGAACCTGAGAGCCAAAGCAATAGTCGTCACTGCCGCTGCAATTTTATTGCTGCTGATGGCTTTGGGAACAGCGGCATTTGCCGTGTCGGGCTACGCCCTGCTTACCGTCAAGAAAACCGGAAGCACTTTCTGGATCGATGGCCAGAACGCCTACGCCTGGGACAGGGCATGGGGAATAGATCTTGAGAGCTGTACCGCCAATGCTGCGCCTATTGATAACGAGCACGACAAAAGCGTCATTTGCGACTTGTTGAAGCCCGATGCCAGCCCCTTTGTCGAAAAGTCTCTCAGCGCTCAACGGTACGTAGGCAGTGCGTTTATGATTTTTCTGATTGGTGTACTGGTCGTCTGTTTCAGATCGTTTGGGCAAGCTCGCGTTGCGCGAGAAGTCCATTTGAAAACCACACGAAACGAGCCCGCTCAGCTCGACCTAAACCTTCGCTGAAGGCAATGACATGTGTACATGAAACACATGCCACCCCATTCGGCGCTAGTAAGTACTGGTTACCGAGCGGGCCGCTCCATCTTTAAACCGGCGAAGGTTCTCCAGGCTGGCGTCACGCAACAGGCTGACATCGATTCCGACCGCAATAAAGCTACAACCCCAATCAGCATAGCGCTGGGCGTCTTCAAACTGCGGAGCGAGAATGCCGCAGGCTTTTCCTGCGGCCTGCGCTGCCTGGAGCGACTGTACAATCCTGTCCTGAACTTCTGGGTGGCCTGGATCACCGGGATGCCCGAGGCTGATGGACAGGTCTGCCGGGCCGATAAATACGGCATCCACGCCATCAACTGCTGCAATTTCCGCAGCGTTTTTAACACCCTCTGCGGATTCAACCTGCACGATCAAACACAGTTCTTCATGCGCCCTCTGCAGGTAGTCGCCAACCGCGCCCCAACGAGTAGCGCGGGTCAAACCTCCGCCAATACCACGGATTCCGTACGGCGGATAACGCATAGCGCGCACTAGTGCTCGCGCCTGTTCAGCGCTCTCCACCATTGGCACCATCAAACTTTGCACACCGACGTCAAGAAGCTGCTTGATCAACGCAGGATCGCTGTTGACGCAACGCACGACAGGCTGCGTGGAGTAAGGCGCGACCGATTGCAGCTGCGCCAAAATTGAGGGGACGTCGTTAGGCGCATGCTCACCATCAATCAACATCCAGTCGTAGCCAAGCGAGGCAACAATTTCGGTGGCATAGGGGCCAGCGAAACCGGCCCATATTCCATAGCGAACCTTGCCGTCGCGAAGCGCGGCCTTAAATCCATTACGAGGCAGTTGCATAGAAACACTCCGTGACAGCGGGCCCTGCTCAAACTGGCCCGCAATGGTCACTGCAAATTGACGAACATTCCGCCATCCACCAGGAGCGATGCCCCGGTCACATAGCGAGCCATGTCGGAAGCCAGAAAGACGATGGGACCGGCGATATCCTCCGGCTTGCCCAACCGTCCCAAAGGCACGCGGGTGTTCATGTAGTCGCGTTTGGCAGGATCAGCTAGATCGTCTTTGTTAATGTCGGTCTCGATGGTGCCCGGAAGCACGGCGTTGCAACGAATGCCGTAAGGCCCAAGAGCAATGGCACACGACTGCATGAGTGATAAGAGCCCAGCCTTGGTAGGCGTGTAGTGCGTCTGCATAGCACCACCGACCAGAGCGCTGATCGAGCTGACGGCGATGATCGCCCCGCCACCACCTTGCCGCTTCATCTGATTTGCCGCCGCCTGGACTGCGAAATAAGCACCGTTCAGGTTGGTGTCAACCGTGCGGAAATACACCTCTCTCGGCATGTCCAAGAAGGAGTGAAACGGGCAAATTCCAGCGTTGTTCACGAACACATCAACTGAGCCGAATTTTTCAACGGCAGCGGCCACGAGTTTCTCACCGGTATCAGGATCGGCAGCGTCTGCGCCGACGTCGATCGCATGACCACCCAGAAGATCGATCTCTTCAAGCAACGACTGCACCGCACCTTGCGAGGAGTCGTTACCGCTGTGGCCGACGACAACCTTACCGCCCTGCTTGACGCATTCGATAGCGGCTGCTCGCCCGATTCCGCGCGAAGCTCCGGTGATGATTACAGTCTTACCTTCGAGCAACATGGGACATCCTCCGCGGGCACCGCTAATTAATGGTCGTATGGACGATGAAGGTTGCAGTCGCGGTTCAGCTCCACGCCAAAGCCCGGCTTGTCCAGGCTCGACGTACGCATGCGCCCGTTAACTGGAACCGGCTCGCCCAACAGCTGCGGATGGAACATAGGGACAACCTTGTCCGCTTTCGGCGCCATCATCAGGAACTCTGCAAATGGACTGTTATGGCGGCTTACCACAAAGTGATAGCTGTACACCGATGAGCCATGGGGGATAACCATGGCTCCGTGGGAATCGGCCAACGCGGAGATTTTGATTAGCTCTGTCAGGCCGCCACACCAACCTACATCTGGCTGAATGATGTCGCAGCAACCCATCTCCAACAACATCCGGAAACCCCAACGGGTTGCCTCGTGCTCGCCAGTAGTTACCAGCATGCCTGTTGGAGCATTACGTTTGAGTGCGGCATAACCCCAGTAGTCATCTGGCGGCAGCGCTTCTTCAATCCATTTCAGACCATACTCGGCCGCACCGTGGGCCAGGCGAGTCGCGTAGTTCAGGTCCAGGCTCATCCAGCAGTCGAACATAAGCCAGAAATCATCGCCGACCTTTTCACGCATATTGGCCAGATGTTCCAAGTTTTTGCGCAGCCCTTCTTCGCCTTCGGCAGGCCCGTGCTGCAGCGGCATCTTGCCGCCGATAAAACCCATTTCTTTTGCCAAGTCTGGACGTGCACCGGTCGCATAGAACGACATCTCGTCACGCACTGCACCGCCAAGCATCTGATACACCGGCTCACCGCGCAGCTTGCCAAGGAGATCCCACAAGGCCAGGTCCACACCTGAAATGGTGTTCACCACAACGCCTTTACGACCGTAGTACAACGTCGCGTTGTACATCTGATCCCAGATCTTTTCGATGTCCGTGACCTTGGCGCCTTCTAGAAAGCGAGCCAGGTGCTTCTCTACGATGAAGGCACCGATTTCGCCCCCAGTCGTTACCGCGAAGCCGACAGTGCCATCGCTGGCCTCAATCTCGACCACCAGGGTACCCAACACGTTGATACCGAAACTGCGACGGCTTTGGCGGTACTCAGGGTACTTAGCCATAGGCGTGCAGATGTGATCATCGATCCAATGGCCGTCGCTTTGGTCGTGGTAATCAGCACCACCGCCTCGCAGGGTGTAAGCACGCACATGTTTGATGGTAGGCAGGGACATAGGCCTCTCCTTTTTTGTAATTGGTTTAAGGATGCCGGGGAGCTAAAGACGAGAAAAACGCTAGATGCTTGATCTTCCAGCGCCTTGACGGCACTCGGGGGAGGCACGGCCCTCACCAGCTAAGTGGGGAGATTTAATCGCACGGCTCGATGCCCGACCAATCGAAAAAAAATTGGGATTAATACCGTATAGGTATCAGAAAGGAAGCCCTTTAGGTGGGATATTCAATGCCAAGGGGGGGGCGCCCTTCGGCATCTGATGCGCAGGTTTGGAGTCTGAATGAGTGCCTCTGCTAACACGACTCGCCGCCGCTTCATCGTCTGACAACCGCAGCGTGCCACTGCTGCTCGGACTACTTAAATTCCTCTTAGCTCCATGTCGGATTTTTTCAGATTTAGAGGCGGACAGAATGGGTGCACGGCTCTACCCACTCCAAGAGGCCGAAAATCAGCCCCGAACGCTGGTCTGGTCAAGGACGCTTTTGTTCATTCTGAGCCGAGAGTACGTCCAAGAGAGGGATGGGTAGAGTTCAGTCTTCTGGCGTGTGATACCCTGAGATCCTGGCCATGATGTTCCTCTCCCGGCTATCAATACCGGTGATGAAACATGGTTAAGGCGGCTTCTTGGAGGCCGCCTTTGTCTTTTCTAAAGTCGGTTTTCATCTTCATCATTCCGCCTCTTGATGCATCTCGCTTATGCAGCGAGCCGGAAAGAAATGAACGCTTTGCTAGATTGAGGCGCCGCAGCAGGAAGCCCCAGGCTAGATGCTTCCTGTGTATCGGCTAAGATCCTTCGAAGGAAACAGGCGCTATCAGCCGGTAAGCGGTCACGAAGAGCAGGCCTCGACGGGTGCACGCGCTTCCTTAGCTTGAGGTATCGAAGGAGCCCCTAAAAAAGTTAAGTTTTGAGGGAAATTTTACTCAGCATCGAAAAACGTAACCAAAACACCACCAAGCCTGGCATGAGATAGACCGAAAAAATGCAGGCACGACTGGGAAGCCAGTAATTGGGAGGCTCGACGACTGCGCACAAAACATAACTAAAATCTAATAGCGTAGATACCCGTATTGAGCCAAAGTGTAGACCTCGTCTTAAAAATGCCGATTAAAACCGTAAAAATCATTCGCGGCGCATTTTAGCGCCATCCGCGACTATTCGCCCACTCTGCCGCTCCAGTGGGGCAATCCCGTGCCTGATTCGGTGGCACATTTACGCCTGCGAGCAATAACCGGCACGCGATAAACACCGCCACGCAAGCTTCGCGCATAAGCATTAAATAACTGAATGCTCGACACGATCGTGCGATAAACGTCCGATCAATACCCGCCTGCCGTTAGCCATTAAAAATCCCAGTACCCCGCTATTTAACCGGCGCCACAGGACAAAGCCACACAAGTAAACCGCTGAAATATAAAGGCCTGCACACCGCAGCAAATAATTCCTGCAGCCACTTCATACGATTAAAACCCAAGCCAGGACATAACACAGACAAACTACCGGCCGGCTGATTGACCACCCCCAACACCCACGACATATTCGCGCCCACAACCAAAACCGCCACGCACACAGACTGAAGCAGGGCCAAATTGGATATAGATGCACTCTCTTTATTTATCAAAGCGGCAGCACTTGGAAATATAACTGCCGCTGGAAAAGAGCTGGGACTCTTACCCTCGGTCGCCAGCCAAAAACTGATGAAACTGGAAAACACGCTGGGGCTGCGGCTACTCTCCAGAACAACTCGCCACCTATCGCTCACCGAAGATGGGCGCGCATTTATGCCTTACGCGAAAAACATTTTGGCGGCTATTGATGAGGCATACTTTTCGACCACTAGCGCAAACAGCAACGTTAGACGCACTTTGAAAATATCAGCACCCGGCTCTTTTGCAAGAATCTGTCTAATCCCTCTTATCGCCGATTTTCTAAAAATTCACCGCAACCTGAAGATCAATCTCATATTATCCGACTCGCTTCAGGACCTAAACGAAATTGGCATCGATGTAGCAATTCGAATAGCTGAATTAAAAGACTCTACCTGGGTGGCCCGCAATATAGCTGCGGACTACCGGATTTTATGTGCTTCGCCAGCTTACCTGCTGAGCCATGGAGAACCGCTAACCCCTATAGAGCTTGAGCAGCATCAGTGCATACTTTTTGGCGAGCAAGACCAGTGGCATTTCAAATGCCCGGAGGGCGCGCAGCAGCCTGCGCTGGAGGCTATATTTCGAACTAACTGTGGGGAAAGTGTAAGGCTGGCAGCGGAGCAAGGCTTGGGCATTGCGTCAATATCGACGTGGAACGCGAAGGCCTCTCTACAAAACGGGGCACTCGTGCGACTAATGCAAGACTTTGAATTACAACAGCGAAGAAACATATGGGCAATTTACCCAAGCGCCAAACTTATCTCATCAAAAGCACGTTTGTTTGTAGAGTTCCTGACCAACGAACTTAAAGACCCGCAAGCACGCGATTACTGCACGCCACCTCAGCGATGACGTACAGAGCCGCACACTTAAACTACCTCATAAAAATCTACGCGAGCCTCATCCAGATAGTCAAGAATTGCAGCGGGTAGACGCTCAGTTGGCTTCGCCGGTCCAAACGCCTTATACAGCGTCTCGAAATGGGCGTGTAGAGCGTCAACAGACGCCCATTGTTCATTGAGAAAAAAGCGACTGGCGTCATCTTTATTTTTATGCCACTGATAAACAATTGGCTTGTCGTGCTCATGGGTTAACTTCTGCGCAACCACTGCGACTTTCTGATAAAACTCAACCACCTTATCTTCTTTAATTTTTCCGCTAAATACTAGATACAACATGATGAAACCTCCGCGAGTAGCTGGATAAATAATGCACTTACAGAGTATTTACCCAGCACAGACAGCGGTAGACCACATTCTATGAATTCAGAATTCGTCATTCACCTATAAAGCCAAACATACATCTCCCCCACTACTTCTCACGCAACAAACACGAAAGTTAAATACCAGCAGGTATTTCCCTTAACAGTTTTCGTTAAACCGGCGTTTAGGCTGGACGGAGCTCAATAAACGGAACTTGGCCTTGTGAAAATGTGTCTGTCTGTATAACCACGCGCAGCTGCATTGCTAAGCGGTGTACACCTCAATGGGCTACAGCGTGTAGGGTAGCGACGGGAGTTGGACACTCGTCGGCATAGCTGGCACTTTGCCACGTAACTAGGCATTCTTAGGCGCTTTTATTTGCAGCCCTGCCGCCTGCCAGCAGTGCAGCTGCTACATCTATATAGGCCGTCAGCGCAGGATTCTTGCCCGTGCCCCGATTGTTCACCCACCAGCGCGCCCCCGGCGACTCACTCGCCACCACCCTGCCCAATTCGGTCAAGGGCGCCTTGGTGCTGCTTGTGGCGGTGATGCTCGGCCTGCTCTTTTGGCAGCTTTACCACGAGCTGCAGCAGGCCGAGGACAACCGGCAAAAACGTGAGCAAGAGTATGGCCAGCAACTGACCGAGCACCTCGCGCTCGGGGTTGAGATGCGCGCTTATGCGGCCATTGCCCTGCTTAAACAGAACACTGCACCGCCTTCGTCAGCGGAAAAAATCGACGATTTGTTAGATGGTCTGCGCAACGTATTTCCCTCCGTAACAAGCCTGGTGTGGCTCGACAGCAGCGGCAAGCCCGTGGCCGATACACTGCCGGGCACCAACGATCAGGCCTTTATCGCCCGATTGTTCGAGCGCGGCCAAGGGCAGGCCTATCAATATGCGTTCAACCCTGAAGGCGAAGGGCAAATCTATGCCTTGCTACCGCACAAAGACGGCACCGGCTTTTGGGTGGTGCGTTTTGGCTTGACCCATCTGCGCGAGAGCATTCGCAGGTTTTATACCAGCGAGCATCGCTGGCAACTGGAAGACCGCCAACAGCACACCGTGCTGGCGACCCAACCAGCACCGAGCAATGAACAATTGCGTACGGCCAACGCCTTCGAACTGGCCAACACCGTACAAATGACCGAACTGCCGGGTACTGATCTGGTAATGCGCAGCGTGCTGGATAAGCAACTTGCCTGGACAGCGTTATTGGCCGCAATTACCGGCAAGCTCTTGCTGTTTTTGGCCTGCGCCCTGCTCACCCTGTTAGCCCTGACGCGCTTGCTGCGCGAACAACATCGACTGCGGGAAATGACCACCGCCTCGCGGCGCGAGTTACGCGACGCTGCGACCGCCCTGGGCGCGATTGAGGAACGTGTGGTGGTTACCGACGTAACCGGCCATGTGCGCTACCTCAATCCGCAGGCCGCGCAGTTGTTCGGCCTGTCTAGCAACGACGCCCGCGGGCGCCACCTGCTCGATCTGCTGCCCAGCCTCAACCCGGCGCTGATGCACGACAGCGAGGCCCACGACGACTTCAGCCCGATGTGGATCGAGCTCCAGCAGCACCAGCAGCAGCGCGTGTTCAGCGTTACCCGCAGCGTGTTCAAAGATGGCAAAGAACACAGTCAACCGGGTCACGTTTGGGTGCTGCGCGATGCCACCGAACAGCAACAGGCGCTGCATGTGCTGGAAGACACCCGGCGCCGGTACCAGGACATTTTCGAAGGCAGTGGTGTGGCCCACTGTGTGCTCGACCTGGCCGATTTGCAGACTTACCTGCATGTGCACGACATCCAGACTCTTGGCCAGCTCGACCACTGGCTGCAAACCCATCCGCAGCTACACAACGAGCTGTTGCAGCACCTGCATATCACCGAAATCAACCAGGTTGGCCAGCAGATGCTGGGCGTCGAGTCCACCGAGCATCTGTGGGATCACCTGGTTGATGTTGGTCCGATCACGCCCGAGAGCGTGCGCTATCAGTTGATCGGTGCCGTGCTGAGCAAGCAGCGCCAGCTTGAGATGGAAAGTCAGATCGTTACGCCGCAAGGCCACGAGCGCCACCTATGGCTGGTGCTGCGCTTGCCTGAGCAAAGCACCGACCTGCATGCGGTCACGGTAAGCATCAGCGATATCACTAGCCGCAAACGCATCGAGTTGTCGCTGATCGAGCGCGAACGCTTCTGGTCCGATGTCGCCCGCGCCGTGCCGGACACCCTGTATGTGCACGACATGACCAACCGCCGTGTGCTGTTCAGCAACAACCGTCTGGGCCAGCAGCTGGGGTACAGCGGTAGAGAACTCAAAGCCATGGCCGGGCACTTCTGGGAAGTGGTGCTGCACCCCGACGATGCCGAGCAGTACGCGCGCATGCGCAATCTGCAGCAGGTGGTCAGCGATGGCTTGCTGCTGCAATGCCACCTGCGCTGGCGCCACCGCGACGGCACCTGGCATTGGTTCGATATCCGCGAGCAGGCCCTTAGTCGCACGGCCGATGGCCGTGTGCACCGCCTGATCGGCGTGGCCAAAGACGTGACCGAGCAAATCGAAGCCAGCGAGGCGATGCGCAAAAACGAGCGCCGCTATCGCCTGTTGGCCGAGAACATCAGCGATGTGATTTTTACCACCGACAGCAACCTGCGCCTGGACTATGTCAGCCCATCGGCACTGGCGATGTTTGGTTACTCGCCCGAGTGGATCATCGCCAACGGCTTCCACCCGCTGGCCGCCAACCCCAGGCAGCTGGCGGATGTCGACCAACTGCTGACGCGTGTACGTGTGGCTCTGAACGACCCGCAAAAACTGCGCGACCTGCGCCAGCAATTAGCCACCCGCCTGTTTATGGTGGATTGCGTGCGTGCCGACGGCCATAAGCTGCCCACCGAAATGCGCATGACGCTGATGTGGGACCAGGATGGGCGCTTTGAAGGCTTGCTCGGCGTCGGCCGCAATATGAGCCAGCAGCGCCGTGCGGAAAAAGACCTGCGCATGGCCGCCACGGTATTTGAACACTCCACCGCCGCCATTCTGGTGACCGACCCGGCCGGCTATATCGTGCAGGTTAACGAAGCCTTCAGCCGCGTCAGTGGCTACAGCAGCGCGCAAGTGCTCGACCAGCAGCCCGGCATGCTCATGGCCGACCGCCAACAGACCAGCCATCAGGCCTATATCCTCCACCAGCTCGGGCAAAACGGCAGCTGGGAAGGTGAGGTGTGGCTCAAGCGCCGCAACCGGGAAAACTTCCCGGCGTGGGTCGGCATTACCGCTGTGCATGATGATGAAGGCGACCTGGTCAGCTACGTGTGCTTCTTCAGCGATATCAGCGAACGCAAAGCCAGCGAACAGCGCATCCACCGCTTGGCCTACTACGACGCGCTAACCAACCTGCCTAACCGCACCTTGTTCCAGGACCGCTTGCACACCGCGTTGCAGCATGCAGAGCGGCATCTGGAGTGGGTGGTGCTGATGTTCCTCGACCTTGACCGCTTCAAACCGATCAACGATTCCCTCGGCCACGCTGCCGGCGACCGCATGCTCAAGGACGTGGCCCAGCGTTTGGCCGCCTGCGTGGAAGTGGAAGACACCGTGGCGCGCATGGGCGGCGATGAATTCACCCTGCTGCTACAGGCGCGCGACACCCGCGAAGGCGCACTGACCCGCGCCATTCATGTGGCCGAACAAATTCTGTTGAGTCTGTCACAGCCCTTTATTCTGGAAGGCCGCGAGTTCTTTGTTACAGCCAGCATTGGTATCGCCCTCAGCCCGCAAGATGGCGACGAACTCAGCCAGCTGATGAAGAACGCCGACACCGCGATGTACCACGCCAAGGAGCGCGGCAAAAACAACTTCCAGTTCTACCAGGCGGCGATGAACGCCACCGCCCTGGAGCGTTTGGAGTTGGAAAGCGACCTGCGCCATGCCCTCGACCAGCAGCAGTTTGTGCTGCATTACCAGCCGCAGTTCAGCGCTAACGGCCAACGCCTGATTGGCGCCGAAGCCCTGCTGCGCTGGCAGCACCCGCGCCGCGGTCTGATTGCGCCAAGCGAATTTATTCCGGTGCTGGAAGAGTTGGGCCTGGTGGTGGATGTCGGCGACTGGGTGTTGGTGGAGTCGTGCCGACAAATGAATGCCTGGCATGCCGCTGGCGTGCGGGTGCCGAAAGTCTCGGTCAACCTCTCGGCCCGGCAATTTGCCGAAGGCCAGTTGGGCCAGCGCATTGCGCATATTTTGCACAGCAGCGGCCTGAGCCCGAGCTGCCTGGAATTGGAACTGACCGAAAGCATTCTGATGCGCGATGTCGACGAAACCATGCAAGTGCTGGTGGGTTTCAAACAACTGGGCTTGAGCATTGCGGTCGACGACTTCGGCACTGGTTATTCATCGCTCAACTATCTCAAGCAATTCCCCATCGACGTGCTGAAAATCGACCGCAGTTTTGTCGACGGTTTGCCCAGCGGCGAACAGGACGCTCAGATCGCCCGCGCCATTATCGCCATGGCCCATAGCCTGAACCTGGCGGTGATCGCCGAGGGCGTGGAAACCCAGGAACAGCTCGATTTCCTCCGCGAACACGGCTGCGACGAAGTACAGGGTTACCTGCTCGGCCGACCGATGACCGCCAACCAACTGGCTGCACAATTCAGCGGCACCGCGCTGTTTATGCTCAGCTAAACCCTCTACAGCGCGCCTCTTGAGCACAATGAGGCGCGCTCGTCCGCTACATGACCGACCGTCATGTGCCAGTTAACGACTAATCCGGTAGAATCCGCGCCTTCTTCGGGTATGCCTTTGATCTTCTGGGCACACCCACCAGCACGTGATCAAACCTTGCCCAGCTTAGGGGACCGCCATGTTCAGTCGCTCGACCACTATTGCCAGTTATGACTCCGAATTGTTCGCCGCCATGGAGCAAGAAGCTCAACGCCAGGAAGAGCACATCGAGCTGATCGCCTCGGAGAACTACACCAGCCCAGCGGTGATGGAAGCCCAAGGTTCGGTACTGACCAACAAGTACGCCGAAGGCTACCCGGGCAAGCGTTACTACGGCGGCTGCGAATACGTGGACGTGGTTGAGCAACTGGCCATCGACCGCGCCAAAGAGCTGTTCGGCGCTGACTACGCCAACGTGCAACCGCACGCCGGTTCGCAAGCCAACAGCGCCGTGTACCTGGCCCTGTTGAACGCCGGCGACACCATTCTCGGCATGAGCCTGGCCCACGGCGGCCACCTGACCCACGGCGCCACCGTGAGCTCGTCGGGCAAGCTGTACAACGCTGTGCAATACGGCATCGACGGCAACGGCTTGATCGACTACGACGAAGTGGAACGCCTGGCCGTTGAGCACAAGCCAAAAATGATCGTGGCCGGCTTCTCTGCCTACTCGCAGATTCTCGACTTCCCACGTTTCCGTGCCATTGCTGACAAAGTCGGCGCTTACCTGTTTGTCGACATGGCCCACTTCGCCGGCCTGGTCGCCGCAGGCGTGTACCCCAACCCGGTGCCGTTCGCGGACGTGGTAACCACCACCACGCACAAAACCCTGCGCGGCCCACGTGGCGGCCTGATCCTCGCCAAGGCCAACGCCGAGATCGAGAAAAAGCTCAACTCGGCGGTATTCCCAGGCGCCCAAGGCGGCCCGCTGGAACACGTAATCGCCGCCAAGGCCATCTGCTTTAAAGAAGCACTGCAGCCCGAGTTCAAAACCTACCAGCAACAAGTAGTGAAAAACGCCCAGGCCATGGCCAGCGTATTCATTGAGCGTGGCTTTGACGTGGTTTCCGGCGGTACACAGAACCACCTGTTCTTGCTCTCGCTGATCAAGCAAGACATCACCGGCAAAGACGCCGACGCCGCTCTGGGTCGCGCCTTTATCACCGTGAACAAAAACTCGGTACCAAACGACCCGAAATCGCCGTTCGTGACTTCCGGTCTGCGTATCGGTAGCCCGGCTGTGACCACTCGTGGCTTCAAAGAAGCCGAGTGCCGCGAGCTGGCTGGCTGGATCTGCGACATCCTCGCCGACCTCAGCAACGAAGCAGTGATCGACGCCGTACGCGAGAAAGTTAAAGCCATCTGCGCCAAGCTGCCGGTTTACGGCAAGTAAGGTTCTGCAGATGTAAAAAGCCCGGCCATGTGCCGGGCTTTTTTATGCCTGCTGTTTAGTTGCGCTCAACCCAACCTACATTAGTTTTGTAGGTTGGGTTGAGCGCAGCGAAGCCCAACTGAACCTGTGCAACCCTATTCCAAGACTAGACACGCCTAAGTCGGGGCGACTAGGCCTCTATCAAGCCCTTCTCCTCCAAACGCAATTGCCGCGTATGGAACTGCTGCAAGCTACTACGATGGCCAATACTGACCAAACTGCTGCCCGGCAATTTCTCGGTGAGCAAGCGATACACCGCCGTTTCATTCTGCTCATCCATCGCCGACGTTGCCTCATCAAGGAACAACCAGCGCGGCTCAACCAGCAAGGCACGAGCAATCGCCACGCGCTGTTGCTCACCTGGCGACAACACCCGCTCCCAGTGATCTTCCTCGTCCAAACGATTACCCAAATGCGCCAAGTTGCAGGCCTGCAATACCTCCTGCAAACGCTCTGCCGAGTAAGTGTCCTCAGCCTTTGGATAACTCAATGCGGCACGCAAGCTGCCAATCGGCAGGTAGGGTTTCTGCGGCAAAAACAGGCTGCTTTCTGGCAGGTTCAAGGCGCCATTACCAAATGGCCACAAGCCGCTTAACGCGCGCAGCAACGTACTCTTGCCGCTGCCCGAAGCGCCGCTGAGCAACACATGCTCGCCGGGAGCGATGTTCAAGGTAGTGGGGTTCAACAGCACACGGCCGTCAGCCAGGCTAAGTTGCACCTGGTTCAGGCTCACTTGGCCGGCATCGCGGCTGCGGCTGATGGCGGGATTGGCGTCCAACTGGTCGCCTTCGGCCAATGCCTGGCGGAAGCTCAAGATCCGGTCGCAGGTGGCGCGCCATGCTGCCAGGCTGGCATAGGCGTCGATAAACCAGCTCATGCTCTCTTGCACATTGCCAAAGGCCGAGTTGATTTGCATAAGGTCGCCCAGCTGGATCTTGCCGGAGAAGTAGCGCGGCGCCGCGACGATCATCGGGAAGATAATGGCGATCTGGCCGTAGCCAGAGCTAAAGAACGTCAGGCGTTTTTGCACCTTCATCAGTTCCCAGAAGTTGCTCCACACCTTGTTGAAACGCCCCATCAGGCGTTGCTGTTCGTTGGTCTCGCCGTTGTAGAGGGCAATGCTTTCGGCGTTCTCGCGAATACGTACCAGGCCAAAACGCAGGTCTGCTTCGTAGCGTTGCTGATTGTTGTTAAGCACGATTAAGCGCCGCGCTACCAAGTGCACCAGCCAGCTGCCGACCAACGCATAGAGCAGCGCGGCCCAGAACATATAACCCGGCACCTCGATGCCGAAAATTTCCATGCTGCCCGACACGCCCCAGAGAATCACCGAGAACGACACCAAGCTGACCACGTTGCGAATCAGCCCCAGGCCCAGACTGAGGGTGCTATCGGTAAAGCTATTGAGGTCTTCGGCCAGACGTTGGTCCGGGTTATCGGTGTAGCCGGCTTGTTCAAGGCGGTAGTAATTCTTGTGCGCTAACCAGGCAGCGAAGTGCTGCTCGGTCAGCCAGCGCCGCCAGCGGATAGTGAGCATCTGCGTCAGGTACAGCTTGTATACGGCGATCAGAATTGCCACCGCGGCAATCCCGCAGAAGTAGCCAATCAGCGTGGTAAACGCCGCCAGATCTTTATTCTGCAGCGCGTTATAGAAGTCGCGGTACCAGCTGTTAAACCACACCGAAATCGCCACCCCCACCAGTGACATGGCGATCACCGCAATCAGCAGCAACCAGGCCATGCCCTTCTCTTCACTGCGCCAGTACGCGCTGGCGAGCTGCCAGACTCGCGAAAAAAAGTGGCTGGGCAGCGCATCATTGACCGCTGAATATTCGGCGTTCTTGCTCATGAGGGGCACTCTGGACGGTTATGAAAAAAGCGCCTCTCGATGAAAGACAGTGGCTGATTAAGACAGCTTCCAGCCGCCTTGGATAGCCTGCCATGCGCACAGTTCAGCGCCGTACCGGGCGCTTCTGCAATTTGCGCTGCAAGGTCCGACGGTGCATGCCCAACGCTCTGGCAGTGGCGGAGATATTGCCATCGTGCTCGCCCAGTACGCGCTGGATATGCTCCCACTGCAGCCGGTCCACCGACATTGGGTTTTCCGGCACCAGGGTCGACAAGTCAGCGTGCTCCGACACCAGCGCAGTCAGCACATCGTCGGCATCGGCCGGTTTGCACAGGTAGTTGCAGGCGCCGCGTTTGATCGCTTCTACCGCCGTGGCGATGCTCGAATAACCGGTGAGAATCACCACACGCATTTCCGGGTCCAGCGCCAGCAGCTTGGGCAGCAGCACCAGGCCGGAGTCGCCTTCCATTTTAAGGTCGAGCACGGCGTAGTCCGGCATATCCTGCTCGGCCAGGGTCAGGCCCTCTTCGGCGGAACCGGCAATCGACACGCGCAAGCCACGGCGGCTCATGGCGCGAGCCATGACGCGGGTGAAGGTCTCGTCGTCATCGACCAGCAGCAGATGCGGTTGCTCTTCGCCTTCGATGGGGGTTTCTTCGCTCATTGGCTTCTCCGGTTCAGCTTGGCTGACGAGGCAGGCGCAGCTCGGTAAGCGTGCCGCCTTCTTCATGATTGTAGAGTTTCACCGGGTCACGCTGGCCTGGCTAAGGAACAGACCCAGGCCGAAGCCTTTGCCCTTGGTGGTAATAAAGGGTTTGCCCAGTTGCTCGGCGATGGCCAACGGCACACCGGCGCCGTGGTCACGGATGCTGACGCACATTTCCAACATGTTCCAATCTACGCGGATATCGAGCTTGTCGGCGCAGGCATCGGCGGCGTTGTTGAGCAGGTTGAGCAGGGCTTGGGTCAGGTCCGGCGGCGGCGCCAGTCGCGGCACGGCACCGATGCCGAGAATCTGATAACGGTACGTCGCTTCCGGGCGCATCAGGTGCCAGCGATTAAGCGTGGTTTCCAGCCAACTGGCCACCGATTGTTCCTCCACCGTCAGGCGGCGATCAGCTTCGGCGGCGCGTACCAGCTGTTGCAGGGTGTCTTTGCACAGACGCACTTGCTCTTGCAGTACAGCGAGGTCTTCTTGCAGCAGCGGATCAGGGTGCTCGCGGCGCAGTTCCTTAATCAGCACACTCATGGTTGCCAACGGCGTACCCAACTCATGAGCCGCGCCGGCTGCCTGAGTGGCAACGGCGAGCAACTGCTGATCGCGCATGCTTTCTTCGCGGCGCTCGGCCTGCAACTGCACCTGACGGCGCACCGCACCGGCCATCTTCACCACAAAGAACGTAATAAACGCCGCCGACAGGGCGAAATTCAGCCACATGCCAAACAAGTGCAGGCTGATCAGCATCGCCTCGTGCTGCACACCGTGCAGGTGCAGCGGGTGATACCAAATCAGCAGAGCGGTGTAACCGGTCAGGGCCAAGCCGCTCAAAAACATCGAATACAGCCACGGCAAGGTCGCGGCGGCGATGGTCAGCGGCACCAGATAATAGGAAACAAAGGGATTGGTCGAACCGCCGGAGTAATACAGCAGCATGCTGTGGATCAGCAGATCGCAGGCCAACTGCACCGCGTACTCCAGCTCCGTCACTGGCCACGGCCCGCGCAAACGCAGCGCCGTAAACATACACAACACCGCCGAACAGACCAGGGTCAGGCACAACGGCAACCACGGCAGCGGCAGCAGATCCATCAAATAGGCAACGCCCACCGAACTGGCTTGCGCCGCCAGCACCAACACACGGATCAGACTCAAGCGCCACAAATTCTGGCGACTGGCAGACAGCAACAACACGGGAGCGAGCATGAGCTCTCCTAATGAGTGCTCCAAATGACGGGCGAGTATAACCAGCGCTGCGACAAACAGTGCCAACTGCGGCAACGAGCCGCACAGCGTACCGCCTGCCAATAATCAAAAGCACCGCGGCTAATGCCCTGGGGGTGGCTCGCTCCTGCAGCCGATCGCGGGTCGCAGTTGATCTTGATCTGGCTTGTGATCCACCCGCCCCGTTTATCGCTGGCCGAGTGGAGTCATTTTGCAGCACACCCTACGGGCACCCGCGTACCACGGCACAAACGTACGTTGCTCGCGACGTGACGGAACCGCCGCTGTAACGCTAGAGTCTTAGCCTTGAAGTTCCCCCCTGCCCGAACAAGGAGTTCGCATGTCTTCCCTCAGCCGTCTTACCGCAGCTATTGCCCTGTGCTCGGCCACCCTGGTCAGCCTGCCAAGCGTTGCCGACGACGCCCGCTACAACCAGGTAGCCCTGCGTGCCGAAGTCAGCCAGGACGTAGCGCACGACCTGATGAACGTCACCCTCTATACCGAAACACAAAACAGCGACCCGGCCAAACTTGCCGCCGACACCACCGAAACCCTGAACATCGCCATCGAGCGCGCCCGCCAGGCCAAGGGCGTTAGCGTCAAACTCGGCAGCCGCAACAGCTACCCGATCTACGACAACAACGGCCAGCAAATCACTGGCTGGCGCGAGCGCGGTGAAATCCGTCTGGAAAGCGCCGACTTCGCCGCGCTGTCCAAGCTCACTGCCGACCTGCTGAAAGACCTGAAGATGGGCAATATGGACTTCGCCATCTCCAACGCCACCCGCAAGAAAAGTGAAGATGAGCTGCTCAAAGAAGCCGTCGCCGCTTTTAAAGCCCGCGCCGATATCGCCACCGCCGCGGTGGGTGGCAAGAGCTACAAGCTGGTGAGCCTGAACTTGAACAGCGCCGGCTTCCAACCGATTCGCCCGATGCGCATGGATGCCATGGCCTCCTCGATGATGTCGAAATCGGCAGCGCCGCAAGAGATTGAATCGGGCACCAGCGAAGTGACCGTGGCCGCTGATGGCGTGATTGAAGTACAGATGCCTTAAGGAAGATCCAAAGCCCCCTCACCCTAACCCTCTCCCCGCAGGGGCGAGGGGACTGGTTTGGGGTTTACTCGGCGAGCGTTTTCCCTCTCCGGACGCCGCTTAAGCTCCCCTCTCCCGCTTGCGGGAGAGGGGCTGGGGGTGAGGGCTTACGTAGTCTGCCCCTTCGCGCCTGTAAAAGTGCTCCGTTTCGAAGCACTCGTGTCCCGCCAATCCATACCCTCCTTTCTCGACCACCCAGTCAACACCCCGCAAATTACAAAAACGCGACATCCGCAGACGATACCGTCACAGCTTCTACACTCTTTGACTTGTGCAGCTTGCAGTGGGCATGTGCCCTGCATAGTTTCCATGGAATCGGCCTAACCGGCCGAGCTGAATAACGACAACAACTTGAGGCCACCATGCATAAGAAAGTTGCCCTTCCTCTGGTACTTGCAAGCGGATTGCTCGCCAGCGCCCCCTTCGCTCAAGCCGCCAGCACCCTGGTGTTTTGTTCCGAAGGCAGCCCTGCCGGCTTCGATGCCGCGCAGTACACCGCCGGCACTGAGTTCGATGCCGCCGCAGAAACCATTTTCAACCGCCTGACCCAGTTCGAGCGTGGCGGCACCGCCGTAGTACCGGGCCTGGCCACCAGCTGGGACGTTACCCCGGACGGCCTCACCTACACCTTCCACCTGCGCGAAGGGGTGAAGTTCCATACCACCGAATACTTCAAGCCAACCCGCGACTTCAACGCCGACGACGTGCTGTTCACCTTTGAACGCATGATGAACAAGGACCACCCGTTCCGTAAGGCGTACCCCACCGAGTTCCCCTACTTCACCGACATGGGCATGGACACCAACATCGCCAAGTTGGAGAAAGTCGACGCCAAGACCGTGAAGTTCACCCTGGCCAACGTCGACGCCGCGTTTATTCAGAACCTGGCCATGAGCTTTGCCGATATCCAGTCCGCCGAGTACGGCGACAAGCTGATGAAAGAAGGCAAAGCCGCCGACATCAACCAGAAGCCCATCGGCACTGGCCCGTTCGTGTTCAAGCGTTATCAGAAAGATGCGCAGATCCGTTACACCGGCAACAAGGAATACTGGAAGCCGGAAGACGTGAAGATCGACAACCTGATCTTCTCCATCGTCACCGACGCGTCGGTACGCATGCAGAAACTCAAGGCCAACGAGTGCCAGATCACCCTCAACCCGCGCCCGGCTGACCTCGACTCGTTGAAGAAAGACCCGAACATCGTAATGCCGGAACAAGCCGGTTTTAACGACGGCTATATCGCTTACAACGTGCAGCACAAGCCGTTGGACCAACTGAAAGTGCGTCAGGCACTGGATATGGCGGTCAACAAAAAAGCCATTATCGACGCCGTGTACCAGAGCGCCGGCCAACTGGCCGTAAACGGTATGCCGCCGACCCAATGGTCGTATGACGAAACCATCAAAGACCCGGCCTTCGATCCGGAAAAAGCCAAGGCCCTGCTCAAAGAGGCAGGCGTTGCCGAAGGCACTGAGATCAGCCTGTGGGCCATGCCGGTTCAGCGCCCGTACAACCCCAATGCCAAGCTGATGGCCGAAATGCTTCAGTCGGACTGGGCCAAGGTCGGTATCAAAGCCAAGATCGTCACCTATGAGTGGGGCGAGTACCTCAAGCGCGCCAAAGCCGGTGAACACGACACCATGCTGATTGGTTGGAGCGGTGACAACGGTGACCCGGACAACTGGCTCGGCACCCTGTACGGCTGCGATGCGGTAGACGGCAACAACTACTCCAAGTGGTGTGACACCGACTACGACAAAGCCATCAAGGCGGCCAAGCGCACCACCGATCAAGCCAAGCGCACTGAGCTGTACAAGCAGGCGCAGCAGATCCTCAAGGCGCAGGTGCCAATCACCCCAATCGCCCACTCGACTGTGTACCAGCCGATGCGCAAAACCGTTAAGGACTTCAAGATCAGCCCATTCGCGCTGAACTCGTTCTACGGCGTTAGCGTAGAGAAGTAAGTAACCTGAAACCGCCTGGGCAGCCCCAGGCGGTTTTTTATTGGGGGGCCGTTATGACTGTTTGGAAATCCCGTTTCCTGCTCTGCGCCCTGTTTATTCCTCTGAGTTTCCCCACCTTTGCCACCGCCGCCGAACAAACCCTGGTGGTGTGCACCGAAGCCAGCCCCGAAGGCTTCGATATCGCTCAATACACCGCCGCGACCACTGCCGATGCCTCATCGGAAACAGTGTTTGATCGGCTGATCAATTTCGCCCCAGGCAGCACTGAGCTGACGCCGGGGTTAGCCGAGCGCTGGGACATCAGCGACGACGGCCTGACCTACACCTTGCACCTGCGAACGGGTGTGAAGTTTCACCGCAACCAGGCGTTTACGCCGACCCGCGAATTTAATGCCGAGGATGTGCTCTGGAGTTTCCAGCGCCAGCTCGATCCCCAACACCCCTGGCACAAGCTGGCCAACCGGGGCTTTCCCTATGCGGAATCGATGGGCATGGCCGACGTGATCGCGCGCATTGAAGCGCCCGATGCGCAGACCGTGGTGTTTACCCTAAAGCACCCGGAAGCGCCGTTTCTGGCCGACCTGGCCATGGGGTTTGCCTCTATCTATAGCGCCGAGTACGCCAGCCAATTGCTGGCTAGCGGTAAAACCGAGCTGCTCAATAGCCAACCCATTGGCACCGGGCCGTTTGTGTTCGAGCGCTACAACAAAGACGCGCAAATCCGCTTCCGCGCTAACCCGGATTATTGGGATGGCGCACCGAAACTGGCACGGCTGATCTTTGCCATTACCCCCGACCCCAATGTGCGTTTGCAGCGGCTAAAGGCCGATGACTGCCAGGTGGCGGTGTACCCGCGGCCCACGGACATTCCTGCTTTGCGTAACGAGCCAGACCTCACGGTGCTGGAGCTGGATTCGTTACTGATCGCCTACCTGGGCATCAACACCCGCCATCCGCCGCTGGACGATGTGCGCGTGCGCCAGGCGATCAATATGGCCTTCGACAAAGCCGTGTATGTGCGCGCGCAATTTGGTGAAGGCGGCGCCAACCCCGCCGTAGCGCCCTACCCGCCGACCTTGTGGGGCAGCGATCCGACGATTCAGGACTGGCCCCATGACCTCGCGCGCGCCAAGCAGTTGCTGAAAGACGCCGGCCAGGACAAGGGCTTTAAGCTGACCATCTGGACCCGCCCCGGCGGCGGCCCGACCAACCCCAACCCAGGCATTGGCGCGCAATTGCTGCAGGACGACCTCGGCAAGCTCGGCATCAAAGCGACCATCCGCGTGTACGAATGGGGCGAACTGCTCAAGCGCGCCAAGCAGGGCGAGCACGATCTGATTTTTATGGGCTGGGCTGGCGACAACGGCGACCCGGATAACTTCCTCACCCCCAACCTGTCCTGCGCTGCCGCCAAAGCCGGTGAAAACCAGGCGGGCTGGTGCAATGAGCAATTCGATAGGTTGATTACTCAGGCACGTGGCATCAGTGACCAAGAAAAGCGCGCCGACCTGTATCGCCAAGCCCTGAGAATTTTCCATGAGCAAGCGCCATGGATTCCCCTGGCCCACCCCAAGCAGTTCAGCGTGATTCGTAACGATGTGCAGGGTTTTGTCCTCAGCCCCATGGGTTCGAATAACTTCGCCAAGGTCGAGCGCAAGGCACCATGAGAAAAGCGCCGATAGACACGCATCGCGAGAACACGACGGGAAAAATAGGAAAAAATCGCGGAACAGGGCTGATTTCTTGTCATCCGCAAGAGGATAACGGGCGAATCAGATAACTTTTTGACGCCTATGCTTAGTTTTGCCAGGCCGGAAAACGGCGAAAATTGCACCAACGTTCGAATACAGCCTGATAGCACGCGCCGCGGGACTGAACCGCGCGCAGCTGCTGGGCTCTATGTGAAGTCACCTCGCGGTTCAATAGGGTTTACCCCAACCGCAGTTTTTTACCGTGATGAGCGGGCTGCACCCTCAGCCCACTGCTGCAAACCACTTCGCCACTACCCAAGCGAAGCCAATAAAAAAACGCCTGGCGCTGCTAAACCGTTGCGCAGCCGGGCAATGCCTAACCGGCTGATGACAGAGATGAGGAGTTACACCCCGCGATGCTCACTTTCATTGCCCGACGATTGGGGTTACTGATCCCCACGTTCTTCGGCATCACCTTGCTGACCTTTTCCCTGATTCGCCTGATCCCCGGCGACCCGGTAGAAGTGATGATGGGTGAACGCCGCGTAGACCCGGTGATGCACGCCGAAGCGCTGGAGCGCCTGGGCCTGAACAAGCCGCTCTACGAGCAGTACCTCAACTACATCGGCGACCTGGCCCAAGGCAACCTCGGCGAGTCGCTGCGCACCCGCGAGAGCGTGTGGCATGAGTTCCTCACCCTGTTTCCCGCCACCCTGGAATTGTCCCTGGCCGCCTTGCTATTTGCCGGCACCCTGGGGCTTTTGGCCGGCGTGATTGCGGCGTTAAAGCGCGGCTCGTTATTCGACCATGGGGTGATGGGCATCTCACTGGCGGGCTATTCCATGCCGATTTTCTGGTGGGGCTTGCTGCTGATTATGTTTTTCTCCGTGGGCCTGGGCTGGACCCCGGTTTCCGGGCGTATCGACCTGCTCTACGACATTGAGCCGAAAACCGGCTTTATGCTGATCGACACCCTGCTCAGCGATGAAGAAGGCTCGTTTGTCGACGCCCTGCGCCACCTGATTTTGCCGGCCATTGTGCTCGGCACGATCCCCTTAGCGGTGATCGCCCGTATGACCCGTTCGGCCATGCTTGAAGTGCTGCGTGAAGACTACGTACGCACCGCGCGGGCCAAGGGCCTGTCGCCGAGCCGGGTGATTTTTGTCCACGGTTTGCGCAATGCGCTGATTCCGGTACTCACCGTATTTGGCCTGCAAGTCGGCGCCTTGCTGGCCGGTGCGGTACTGACTGAAACCATCTTTTCCTGGCCGGGCATTGGCAAGTGGCTGATCGAGTCGATTGGTGCACGCGACTACCCGGTGGTGCAGAACGGCATCCTGCTGATTGCCTGCCTGGTGATTCTGGTCAACTTCGTCGTGGATATTCTCTACGGCCTGGCCAACCCACGCATTCGCCATCAACGTTAAGGGAGGCCTGACTATGACTACTGCAACTCCATTGGCCGACCCGAGCACGCTCTATCCGTCGCCCCTGAAAGAATTCTGGCAGCACTTCGCGCGCAACAAAGGCGCAGTAGCTGGCCTGCTGTTTATGATCCTGATTGTGTTCTGCGCACTGTTCGCACCCTGGGTAGCACCCCATGACCCTAGCGAGCAGTTTCGCGACAACCTGCTGACCCCGCCGTCGTGGCTGCAAGACGGCAATATCCAGTTTCTGCTGGGCACCGACGAACTGGGTCGCGACCTGCTCTCGCGCTTGATTCACGGCGCGCGCCTGTCGCTGATGATTGGCTTGGCCTCGGTGCTGATGTCGCTGATACCGGGCATTTTCCTCGGCTTGGTCGGCGGCTTTTTCCCGCGGATTCTCGGCCCGACCATCATGCGCGTGATGGACGTGATGTTGGCCTTGCCCTCGTTGCTGCTGGCGGTGGCCATTGTTGCCATCCTCGGCCCTGGCCTGATCAACACCGTGATCGCCATTGCCGTGGTGTCGTTGCCGTCCTATGTGCGACTGACCCGCGCGGCGGTGATGGGCGAACTCAATCGTGACTATGTGACGGCAGCGCGCCTGGCGGGCGCCGGCTTGTTCCGTCTGATGTTTATCACCGTGCTGCCCAACTGCATGGCGCCGCTGATTGTGCAGGCGACCTTGAGCTTTTCCTCGGCGATTCTCGATGCGGCCGCCTTGGGCTTTCTGGGCCTGGGCGTACAACCGCCAACGCCTGAGTGGGGCACCATGCTGGCCTCGGCGCGTGATTACATTGAGCGCGCCTGGTGGGTGGTGAGCCTGCCGGGCCTGACCATTTTGCTCAGCGTGCTGGCAATCAACCTGATGGGCGATGGGTTGCGCGATGCGCTCGACCCGAAACTCAAGAATGCCGTTTGAGGAGCCCACGATGAGTCTTTTGAATATCAAAAACCTGAGCGTGCGCTTCGGCGACGCCAACGCGGTACCCGTAGTAGATGGCCTCGACCTGAGTGTGGAAAAGGGCGAAGTACTGGCAATTGTCGGCGAGTCCGGTTCCGGCAAGTCGGTGACCATGATGGCGCTGATGGGCCTGATCGACGCCCCCGGCATTATCAAGGCCGACGCCTTGAGCTTTGATGGCAACGACATGCTCACGCTTAACGGTCGGGCGCGGCGCAAGATCGTCGGCAAGGATTTGGCCATGGTCTTCCAAGACCCGATGACCGCGCTTAACCCCAGCTACACCGTGGGTTTTCAGATTGAAGAAGTGATCCGCCAACACCTGGGCATGTCCGGTAAGGCCGCACGGCAACGTGCGCTAGAGCTGCTCGAGCGGGTGGAAATTCCGGGCGCCGCCAGCCGCCTGAACGCTTACCCGCATCAACTCTCCGGCGGCATGAGTCAGCGTGTGGCGATTGCCATGGCGATTGCTGGCGAACCGAAACTGCTGATTGCCGATGAACCGACTACGGCCTTGGACGTGACCATCCAGGCACAAATCATGGACCTGCTGCTCGACCTGCAACGCGATCAGGATATGGCCTTGGTGCTGATTACCCACGACCTCGCCGTGGTCGCCGAAACCGCTAACCGCGTGTGCGTGATGTATGCCGGGCAAGCGGTGGAAGTCGGCCAGGTGCCAGCGCTGTTCGACGCGCCGGCGCACCCCTATACCGAAGCGCTGTTGGCGGCCATTCCCGAACACAGCCAAGGCGCCAAACGCTTGGCCACGCTGCCGGGGATTGTGCCCGGCCGCTACGACCGACCACAGGGCTGCCTGCTCTCGCCGCGCTGCCCCTATGTGCAGCAGAAATGCCGCGACGTGCGGCCAACGCTGGACCCAAGCGCCTTGGGCGAAGTGCGTTGTTTCTTCCCGCTAAACCAGCCAGCGCCGTTGGCCAAACAGGAGCAAGCACGATGAGTGTGGTACTGACTGCTCGCGACCTAACCCGTCACTACGAAGTGTCCCGTGGCCTGTTTAAAGGTCACGCCTTGGTGCGTGCGCTCAATGGCGTGTCGTTCGAATTGCAGGCTGGCAAAACCCTGGCGGTGGTGGGTGAATCGGGCTGCGGTAAATCGACCCTGGCCCGTGCTCTGACCTTGATTGAAGAGCCTTCCTCCGGCTCGCTGCAGATTGGCGGCCAGGAAGTAACTGGCGCCAGCAAGGCCGAGCGCAAACAACTGCGCCGTGATGTGCAAATGGTGTTTCAGAGCCCGTATGCCTCGCTGAATCCTCGGCAGAAAATCGGTGACCAATTGGCCGAGCCGCTGGTGATTAACACCGACCTGTCGCGCAGCGAACGCCGCGAAAAAGTGCAGGCGATGATGCAGCAAGTGGGCCTGCGCCCCGAGCACTACCAGCGCTACCCGCATATGTTTTCCGGCGGCCAGCGCCAGCGTATTGCCTTGGCGCGCGCGATGATGCTCAACCCGAAAGTGCTGGTGGCCGATGAGCCAACCTCGGCGCTGGACGTATCGATTCAGGCCCAGGTGCTCAACCTGTTTATGGACCTGCAAGCCGAGTTCAACACCGCGTACGTCTTTATCTCGCACAACCTGGCGGTGGTTCAGCATGTGGCCGATGACGTGCTGGTGATGTACCTCGGTCGGCCAGCGGAGATGGGGCCCAAGGAAAAAATCTACGCCAAACCCCTGCACCCCTACACCCAGGCATTGCTGTCGGCGACCCCGACCATTCACCCAGACCCGCTCAAGCCGAAAATCAAGATTGTGGGCGAATTGCCTAACCCGCTGAACCCACCAAGCGGCTGCGCCTTCCACAAACGCTGCCCGCATGCCACAGAGCGTTGCAGCGCCGAGGAGCCACAGCTGCGCGTGCTGGATGAGCGGCAAGTGGCCTGTCACCACGCTGAAGTGATTAACGGTTTGTAAGACCCGCTGCGCATAGCACACCCTACAAAGCAGACGTTCCGTAGGGTGTGCTGTGCGCACCAAACAATTTACCGGCGTACAACGTGCGCGAATCGGCAGGCCGGTTACACGGCAACCGCAGCAAACCCGGCGCGAATCTGCTCTTCGGGCAATTGGTCGCCAATAAACACAATCACACTTTCGCGCACATCGCCCGCGGCCCATTCGCGGTCCCAATCAAAGCCGTACAAACGCAGCACGCCTTGAAACACCATACGGCGCTCGTCACCGGCAATATCCAGTACGCCTTTGTAGCGCAACAACGAATTGCCATGCTCTTCCAACAGCCCTTCCATAAAGGCGCTGAGCTTATCGATATCCAGCGGCTCGGCGCTTTTCAGCACCAGGGTTCCGATGCGGTCTGGGCTGTTAGTCGGCGTTAATGGCCGCAGGCTAAAGGTGGGCGAAAGATCGGCGTTGAGGTTAAAGCCGCGCACATCCAGCAGCTCGGCCAGGTCGATACGGCCATGCTCCACCACCCGAATCGGCGCTCGGCGGTTGATACGCGCCAGGCGTTGTTCCAGGGCGGTGAAATGGGCGTCGTCAACCAAGTCGCGCTTGCTCACCAAAATGCGGTCGGCAAAACCTACCTGCGCCTGGGCGATGGGTTCGGCCAGGTGGCGCTCGGCGTTGGCGGCATCCACCAAGGTGATGATGCCGTCGAGCACATAGCGCTCGCACAGCTCTTCATCGGCGAAAAACGTTTGTGCCACCGGCGCCGGGTCGGCCAGGCCGGTGCATTCAATCACCAGGCGGTCGAAGGCCAGCTCGCCGCTATCGAGGCGATCAAGCAGCAGGTATAGGGCTTTTTCCAGCTCAACGTGAATGGAGCAGCACACGCAGCCGTTGGCCAGGGTCATCACCTGTACCGGCTCGGTGCCAAGTAGTTCGCCATCAATCGGCGTTTCACTGAACTCGTTTTCGATCACCGCAATCTTCAAGCCGTGCTCGGCCTTGAGGATATGGCGCAGCAAGGTGGTTTTGCCGGCGCCGAGAAAACCGCTGAGTACGGTGACGGGTATAGGTTGGGCTACTGCCATAAATAAACCTTGAAAGTCTGGAACCGAAAATAAACGCGCCACGACAAGCGTGGCGCGAGGGTGCTCTTCTTAAAAAGCGTGCGGTGACCTCAGCAGCAGCGAATCGGCCGCCCCTTGCCACCACCGTAACGGGCTTCCTGACGCTCGCGGAAAAACTCCTCGTAGGTCATCACCGGTTTGTCCGGGTGTTTGTTGCCCATGTGCTCGACATAGTTGTCGTAGTCGGGCATGCCCACCAGCATGCGCGCGGCCTGCCCCAGGTATTTGCCCATGCGACTCAGGTCATTGAACATGGTCTGTCCTCAATAAGCCGCCGGCCCGCGCCACACTTAAATGTGCGGGATAGGTTCGAACGGCGTTTCTTTGTCGGTGCGCTGCGGGCTTACCCACGCCGCGCGGCCAACCTTGATGGCGTAGAACAGCACGCTGAATACCACGAACAGGAACAGCACCGTGAGGGTGGCGTTGGTGTAGGCGTTAAAGATCACGTGCTGCATTTGCTCAGCGTCTTTGGCCGGCGCAATGATCTGCCCGCTTGCCAACGCATCACTGTACTTGCGACCCAAGGCGACAAAGCCTACCGCTGGGTTGCTATCGAACAGCTTGATCAGGCCAGCAGTGGTGGTGCAAATCAGTAACCAGGTGGCCGGAATGATGGTCACCCAAGCGTACTGCTGACGCTTCATTTTGATCAGCACAACGGTGCCGAGCATCAGCGCGATACCGGCGAGCATCTGGTTGGAGATACCAAACAGCGGCCACAACGTATTGATACCGCCCAGTGGGTCAACCACGCCTTGGTACAGCAACCAACCCCACATCGCCACGCAACCGCCAGTGGCAATGATGTTGGCCACCCAGGAATCGGTTTTCTTCAAGGCCGGCACAAAGTTACCGAGCAGGTCTTGCAGCATAAAGCGTCCCGCGCGGGTACCGGCATCCACCGCCGTGAGGATAAACAGCGCCTCAAACAGAATCGCGAAGTGGTACCAGAAGGCCATGGTGTTTTCACCCGGCAGCACTTGGTGGAGGATTTGCGCAATACCCACCGCCAGCGTCGGTGCACCACCGGCTCGCGCCAGAATCGTGGTTTCACCAATATCTCGTGCGGTGGCTTCCAACGCCTCCGGCGTAATCAGAAAACCCCAACTGCTGACGGTTGCCGCCACAGACGCCACGTCTGCGCCGACTACCGCGGGTGGACTGTTCATGGCGAAGTACACGCCCGGCTCAATCACCGACGCAGCAACCATGGCCATGATGGCGACGAACGACTCCATCAACATGCCGCCGTAACCGATATAGCGCGCATGGGATTCACTGGCCAACAGCTTCGGCGTGGTGCCGGAGGAGATCAGCGCGTGGAAGCCCGATACCGCACCGCAGGCAATGGTAATGAACAGGAACGGGAACAGACCGCCCTTCCACACCGGCCCCGTGCCGTCGACAAACTGAGTGAGCGCCGGCATTTTCAGGTCAGGGTTGACCACCAGAATGCCGATGGCCAAAGCGATGATGGTGCCGATTTTCAGAAAGGTAGACAGGTAATCGCGCGGTGCCAGCAGCAGCCACACCGGCAATACCGAGGCCACGGCGCCGTAGCCAATCAGCATCCAGGTGATTTGAATACCGTTAAAGGTAAACACCGGCGCCCATTCCGGGCTGGCAGCGACTTGGCCACCGAGCCAGATGGAACCCAGCAACAGCACCAGACCAACGATGGAAATCTCGCCAATGCGGCCGGGGCGTACATAGCGCATGTACAAGCCCATCAGCATCGCAATCGGGATGGTCGCCATCACGGTGAACATGCCCCACGGGCTGGACGCCAAGGCTTTCACCACGATCAGCGCCAACACCGCAAGGATGATGATCATGATCAGGAAAGCGCCAAACAGCGCAATGGTGCCGGGCACCTGGCCCATTTCTTCGCGCACCAGCTCGCCCAAGGAGCGGCCGTTACGGCGCGTGGAAATAAACAGCACCATAAAGTCCTGCACCGCACCGGCGAGAATCACCCCCGCGATTAACCAGAGCGTACCGGGCAGATAGCCCATTTGCGCAGCCAGTACCGGGCCAACCAGAGGACCGGCGCCGGCAATAGCAGCAAAGTGGTGACCGAAGAGAATGTGTTTGTTGGTCGGCACATAGTCCAGACCGTCGTTGTTCAATACAGCGGGAGTTGCACGATTAGGGTCCAGCTGCATCACCTTATTGGCGATAAACAGACTGTAGTAGCGGTACGCAACCAGATAGAGCGCCACAGCGGCGACAACTATCCACAACGCGTTAATCGCTTCACCGCGGCGCAGCGCCACGACCCCCAAGGCACCCGCGCCCACTACTGCCAACACTGCCCAGGGCAGGTGGCGTAAGACGCTATTGTTATTGTTCATGGAAAACTCCGAATGGATGGACGTACAAGCGGCCTTTCTGTGCCGCAAGACATCCGACGTTGGTCTAGCTCACTTAAAGAAAAGCGCTTTCTGGAACTTCCGTACTGACTCTCTTTGCCCATGCAACGTATCGCGGATATCCCCACTTACCATACGGCAATGCAGGCTCACCACTCCCGGCAATAAACAGCAACCGTCAACAACGCTATGCGCCTGCTCCGCTGTCTGGGTGAAAAAGTATTCGCAGATAATGTTCTCAGAACTTACACCCGTGTAAGCCAGAACCTACATTGCTGACCGAAGCAAATTCTATTAAAAGTTTTTTATCAAATTAAAAATAGGAGTTCATTTCACCCACATATCAAATCATGAAGACAAGAACAACAAGCAAAAGCAACAACACCGACAAACACCCATTTATTCGAACAGCGGTAAAGTCGGCACTGTTAAGCGCAGCCACGAGCTTGTTATGCACTTGCGTCTACGCGCAAGAGGGGCAACCCCCGGTCAGTCCATTCGACCGGGAAATCGACCTACAAAATAAACAACGTCAGCAGGAAGAAATAAATCGCCAGCTGGACAAGAATCGCCGCGGCTCGGTATTGCAACCGGCGCCGGAGCCTGCGCCCACACCTGAGCAAATGCCTGAAGAGGCAGGGCCCAAATTTCTTATTCACACGATAGCAGTTGATGTCGGCGAATACGCCAACTTGGCCGTTGACGTGGACGATATTCTAGCCACCTACCGGAATCGCGAACTTGGCAGCCCGGAGCTTTTTTCCCTGATACGTGATTTAACCAACCGTTATGCCGAAAAAGGTTTTTCAACCACCACCATTAGTTTGCTGCCCAAAAACATAAAGCAGGGTGTTGTTGAACTCAAAGTAAATTGGGGCCATGTCGATGGCTGGTTAGTGAACGGGCAAAAACCCGAAGGCATTCAACAAACATTAATTACCCGATTAGCCATGCCTGGCATTATTGGCAAACCGTTGAATATTCATCAAGTCGATCAAATGGTGGAAAACCTCAACAATGCAGCGAAAACTGCCCGAATTGATATTCAACCTTCACCGCGCCTGGGTTATTCCTATCTAAACCTGATCACCGAGAGCAAAGGCCTGCCATCGGTTACGCTGCGCGCAGACAACTCCGGCCTCGGCGGCCCAAGCGACGGCCGCTACCGCTTTAGCGCCTCCACCAGCGCCAGTGATCTGCTGCTGGGCAACGACACCCTGGGCCTGAACCTCAGCTCGCGCCGCTTCGCCGTCGACGATGACAACTCCGAATATAACGCTGGCATTAACTACTCAGTACCCTTCGGGTATTCCAAAGTTGACCTGCGCTTCAACCATTCGCAATACGAAAAACTATTAACCGGCGGCATATACGGCAATTACGGCACCAGCGGTAATTCACAAACCTATGCCGCCAAGTTCAGCCGGGTACTTATGCGTGAAAAAACGCAAAAATTCTCTGCATCTGTAGAGCTGGAGCATAAAAGAAACGTTAACTATGTGAGCGACGCACGTACAAAACCAAGTAGCAGGCCGTATACCAGCCTGGCATTTGGCCTGGAACATGTTACGCAATTTCTAGGAGGCTCACTCTATTCCGATGCGACGTTTAGCCAAGGACTCTCAGCATGGGGCTCTGGCCAATCTGCCTATGAGGATAGAAAGTACAAGAGCAGTGAAAACCGCGAAGCGAAAAACTTCAAAAAAATAGAACTAAACACTGCATGGTCACGCCCTTTCACATGGCTAGATAACAACTTCAACTTTTCCTCACGCATTGGCGCGCAATATTCCCAAGACAATCTCTTAACCGCAGAAAAAATCGGCATTGGTGACGAGTTCACTGTACGCGGTTTCAGGGGCCCAGCCCTATGGGGCGATCAAGGCATTTATATATCCAACACCGTCAGCATGCCCTTGCAACTGCTGGGTGGCAGCATATCGCCATTGTTTGGCCTGGACTCCGGCTATGTACGCGACGTCACCTTTAAACAAAACAGTGGCGGCATTACTGGCCTAGCCATTGGCGCAAGCGGAAGTTGGCGCTTTGGCGGAGCCTCCATAACGCTCGGCGTTCCGCTGGCCATGGACGATGAAATACGAAATAGCACGGATGCGTCAGTACTTTATATAAGTACTTACTTAACTTTTTAAAGCTGCATTTTATTAAGTTCATCTGGGGCTATCGATATGAACAAGCACAGTTTTCGACTTATTTTTAGTAAGTCGTTGGGCTTTCTTATTCCCGTAGCTGAAATATGCTCGGCCCAACGCAAACCTGGTCAACCATCCGGGCTATCGCCAAGCGCTTCGCTAAGCCCACCACCATCGACACGTTGGAACCTCAAGGCACTGCCTCTGGCCCTCGCCGGCCTGCTGCCGAACGCATTCGCCGAAATAGTGGTGGAACCTGGCCAGCAGACCCGCATGTCGCAATCGGCCAACGGTGTTCCGGTGGTAGAAATTGCCGATCCCAACAGCAAAGGTCTTTCCCATAACCGTTTCGAGCAGTTCAACGTCGATCAGCCTGGCGTGATTTTTAACAACAGCCTGCAAGATGGCACCAGTCAGATCGGTACAAACAACCAGGTACTGCACAATCCCAACCTTACGCGCGAAGCCAAAGCCATTCTTACCGAGGTCACGGGCAATAGCCCCAGCACCCTGGCTGGCACCATGGAAGTGTTTGGCGGCCGCGCCGACATTCTTATCGCCAAGGCATAGAATCTTCCGGCGAGCTCGCTGGTACCAGCGGCATGGGAGTCGCAGTCGTCGACAAGCCGGTGGCTGGCAACGGCAGCATACCCACTGCCAATAAAGACGAGGCGGACGAAGGCATGGACATAGATCCATTCCTAACCACGGTAGCAGCAGCCGGCAATGTCACGCAGGTAGCGATGGGCGATACCGCCGGAGGATCGGTTTTTCTGGGGATAAAAGACACCATTACCAAAAGCACAGGGCAAACCAGCTCAGAGAACATCAACCAGATTGGCGGCAACATCAGCTTAACCACCACCACCGGCGATATCGACCTTAACGGCGTTAACATTCAGGGCGGCAAGGTGGCGTTGAATTCAGCCGGTAATATTAACCAGCGTGCCTCACGCTCCTCTGCTGGAGGCAGCACCCAAACAGATATTGTCCGTGTTGGGGTTACCGCCGCTGCCAGCACCGGACCTATAGGGTCAGGTGCTGGGTTATCCGTAGGGATGGACAGCAGCAGCGACGAAGGCGATGCCAACGCAACACGTTTTACCAATGGCTTGATCGGCGGCACCGATGTCAGCATAAAAGCCAGCGGTGACCACACCATGGAAGGGGCGAATATAAAAGCTGATCAGTTGAGCTATGACATCGGCGGTAATCAGGTCATCACCAGTAAACAAGACGTCTCCAAGACCGAACACGAACGATCAAGCTGGAGCGGTGCAGTCGGGATTGCCATGACAACCTTTGGCCCCATGCCAATCGTTTCCGCCGGTGGTTCGTACGGTTTTGACTTCGACAACAGCCTCATAACCGCCGAGCAATCGGGCATCAACGCAGGTGTAATGAACTTACACGTTGGCGGTGATCAAGCCTTAACCGGCGCGCACATCATTAACAAATCAGCTGACGGCTCATACCGCGTGGATGGCAAAACCACAGCGGCGTCAATGCGCGAATTCCGCAACAAAGATGGCGGTTACATTGGTGCAAGCGGTGGCACCAGCAAAAGCGGCATCCCTAGCGTTGTGCTGGAGGGCGGGCGAGTGGATCAAGTCGATTACAAAGCCACGCAAAACGCCACGGTGGACCTGGCGGGTGTGGACATGAGTGTCGGTAACGGCGTAACAGGCAAATTGAACCGCGATGCCAGCAAACAGACTGAGGTAAGCAAACACACCAAAACCGCCGGCACCGACATCAGAATTGAAATTTCTCTGCCAGCCCCTAAGAACAAGCCACCGGTTGATGATGATCAGCCCCCGCCAAAGAAACCGGATTCAGACCCAGAGAAGCAGCCTGTTCCTCCGAAACCACCTGTGGATGTTGTAGACGGCGGTAACGACACCAACGCCCGGCATATGAGCGAGCATACAACGGGCAATGACCTGCGAAGCGCGTTGGCCAAACTCAACAGTCACACGAAGGCGGATCAGGTCGATATTCAAAAGAACCCGGTGACCGTCAACATCCGTAACGCGGATGGCGTGATTGAGTCCTTTAAAGTGCGCAATAACGCTGACCTTGAAAGCCTCAACGGACGCGTCATAGTCACCGGGCAGCAAGCCGAAGGCCTTCCTGTACCTGGCGGCTACGGCAAAAGTTCAACGCTTTATATCCAACTCGTGAAGCAATTCAACGGCGGGTATACCTACAAGCTGACCGCAAAAAAACCAACGGGGATCATTGATAGAAGCCAGTAAGCGCACACAGAAAAAGGGCTGGTGTTACCCAGCCCTTTTTTTTTGCGTAAAAAACCTCTCAGGGTTTAGGCAGGCTGCTTGGCATAGCGCGCCAGTTGCGTGTCTTTGCTCATCACATCCAGGGTATTGGCCAGCACCTGTTCGCTGGTGACGTCGGCCTTGGAGAAAATGCTGTCGAAGTTGGCGTGGGTTACCTGGGCGAAATGGGCGCGGTCGCTTTTTTCCACGCCCAGCAGCGTGGCGTAGGCATCCAGTGCTTCGCCTTGGCCTTGGGCCATGTCTTCGGCGATGGAGTCGAGCATGCCGTTCATGGCTAGCATGGAGCGGCCGCCATAACCGAGTTTGACGTGGGAGTCGCAGCCGTTGGTGCCAGAGGTAAGGCCGAACGTAGCGTTACCGGAGGTGCCATTGGTGGTGGTCGCCAGCAAGTGAGGGGCCAGACCGCGCTGACCTTCGAAGAGCATATTGCCCCAACCGCATCCCCCTCCGCCGGCCTGATCAGCTTGGGCGGCGAAACTCGTCGCGACCAGAATCGTCAGGGTCAAAACTTTGCCTAGCAGTCGTTTAGCCATGGTCTGCACTCCGCAGTTAATTGTTATACAACGCTCTTGCAGCTTTGGTGACACCTCCCACCCTGTCAAACCGCCGCCAATTATTTGCGCCGGGCGGTACTGTGCCCCTCGCGAAAGCCTGTGCCGTGAGGCACCATGGCGCGCTGCTGCACCCACCTGAACCTCTTGTTCGAGCACTACCCGCCGTGGCTATTGTTCTGCCTGCTTGGCGCTACCTATTTCTTCTGCCATTGGCCCTGCTGTCATTGCTTGGCTGCGAGCGCCCCGCCCCCACGCCACTGGATAACCAGGTGTATATCTGGCAACGGCAATGGCTGCCGGCTCATCAACACGCCTTGGCCGCCAGCCGCAATGACTTCTCCACCTTGCGTGTACTGGCCGCTCAGGCGCACCCGAAAGAAGGTTGGATTAGCGCACGCATTGACCCGACCATGCTACGCAACGACAGCCGCCCGCTGATTGCCGTGGTGCGCCTGGACGGCCAACTGCCTACGCTGGACAGCGTCGTTATTAACCAGCACGTGCAGCAACTGGTTAGTGACTGGCAAGCTGCAGGGCTCAATGTGCAGGGCGTGGAAATTGACCATGACTGCGCCAGCTCCCGCCTCAGTGCCTACCGCGAGTTTTTGCAGCAGTTGCGCGACAAGTTGCCGGCCGGTATGGCCTTGAGCATTACCGCCCTGCCCGCCTGGATTAACAGCCCGGCGCTGCCCGACCTATTGCAGGTAGTGGATAGCTCGGTGCTGCAAGTGCATGCCGTTAGCCGTCCTGAGGCGGGGCTGTTTTCGCCGAAGCAAGCGCTGCAATGGGCCGAGGCCTACGCCGAGCAAACCGCCAAACCCTTCTACTTGGCCCTGCCAGCCTATGGCGTGGCGCTGCTGGACAACCCCGATGGCGGCGCGCCATGGGTAGAGAGCGAAGTCAGCCTGCCTATGGGCGGCGCCCGCCATGAATTGATAGCCGACCCCGACCAAGTCGCGGCCCTGCTTACCGAACTTAAAGCATCGCCGCCCGAACACCTGCAAGGCCTGCTGTGGTTTCGTCTGCCGCTACCCGCCGACCGCCGAGCCTGGCCGCTCGCCACCTTGCAAGCGGTGGTGCACGGCCAGCCATTGCGCAGCGATATCCAGCTAACCATCCACCAGCAAGGCGCGCTCAGCGAACTCAGCCTGATCAACCACGGCAACCGCAGCGCAGCCCTGCCCAAACAGCTGAGCATCGCCGCCAGCGCCTGCGAAGCCGGCGACGCCATCGGCGGCTACCGCCTGCAACAACCGCTAGACAACCCGGTCATATTCACCCGTCAAACCGCCACTCAACTAGCTGCCGGGCACAGCCTGGCCATCGGCTGGCTGCGCTGCGGCCAGCTTGATCAAGGAAGATCACATGTCGCACCCTGATGTTCGCCGGCATCTGCTGGCGGTATCGCTAAGCCTCGCTCTCTTCGCACCCTATGCACAAAGCTGTGGCGGCGGCGGTATGCCTAACCGGTTGTTGAATGAGCGGGCAGCGTTTCTCGCAGAACTTCCCGACACCTCTTTCGCCAATGAAGTTCTGCAGATGGCCAAGGATGTGCCCGGGCTAAATCCTGCAACTCACCAGCAGAGCGACTACCGCTGGAATGGTCAAGACCGAGAAACAGCAGAATCTACTGGCTTGACCGTTGAGCAAAGCCAAATGATCCGCACACTGCGCGGTCTTTCCACTGCGGCGGCGGCGGAGCAGGACGGGACTTCACTGCCCGCAGAGCTGAGGTTGTACACCGCGGGTGCCGTTGCCTTTAGCCACGGCGACGACTCGCTGGCCGCAAACTATTTCAACCGAGTATTAGCCCTACCTGCTGACGAGCGCGAGCTGCGAGGAACCTGGGCGGCTTATTCGTTGGGACGTAGCCTGGCAAGAGAGGCGAGCAGCCTGCCTGAAGACCAGCGGCAAACCAAAGTGGCAGCCTCACGACAAGCCTTTGAACGCACCCGCCAATGGGTCATGGAAGGCGCCCACGATCCGCTGGCGCTTGCCCCAGCAAGCCTTGGCGAAGATGCCCGGCTTGAACTGCAAAGCGGCAACTGGGCGGCAGCGATCAGCCTGTACGCCAGCCAATACAAGCTAGGCATGTACAGCGGCTATGACTCGCTGATGGTCGTGGCTCGAGACCTGCTGCTACTGCCTGACGAGCAGTTGCTGCCCCTGCTGCAACAACTGCCGGTGCAACAACTGTTGACCGCCTATTTGCTGGGCAACCCAGACCCACTCAGCGCGATCGCTGCGCAGAGAAAAAAGCTGAGCGCTTTGCTGCACAGTGGCAGCGTTGAACAATTGGTTAGCGCCGACCGCCTGGCAGCACTGAGCTATCAGAATGGCGAGTACGACGAGGCCGCCAGCTTTTTAGCACATGCTCCCGATAGTGGTCTTACCTGGTGGCTACGGGCCAAATCGGCCTTACGCGCGGCAGATCTCAGCACTGCTGAAATAGCCTTTGCCAAAGCTGCGGCGGCATTCCCAGCGCAAGAGCAATGGCATGAAGGTGAGGACGGCGAACCTTTAAAGCCACGCTGCCGAGTTGCAGCCGAGGGCGCCGTGCTGGCGTTGCATCGCGGCGATTATCGGGACGCGCTGGACGCCCTTTACCGCAGCAACTTGTACTGGAGCTCCACCGCTGACGTCGCGGAGCGTGTGCTCACAGTGAACGAATTGAAGGACTACGTTGATCGCCACGTTCCCTCAATCCGCGATCAACTTGCAGCTAGTGAGCCCGACGAAGTTCGTTTGCCGGCGACACGTTTGCGTGCGTTGTTGGCACGACGTCTTATGCGTGCAGGCCGCTACGAAGAGGCCGCGAACTACTTCCAGACGGATGAGCTGATGGATGTTGCTCACCGCTATGGCGCCGCAAAACACGCCGCGCAATCGCGCTGGACCGATACCGGCCGCGCCGAAGCGCTGTATCAGCTCGGCAAGCTCACGCGTGACTACGGCATGGAATTGTTTGGCTTCGAAATGTACAGCTATACGCCCTACCGCGAATGGGATCCCAGCAGCGGCACGCGTGCGCCAGCGTTAAAGGCAACGCCCTTGCTGAGCGCCGATGAAATCGAGCGACGCAATACCCACGCCATTCCTCAAAGCCGCCGCTATGAGCTGTACAAAAACGCCGCCGAATTAGCCAACCAAGCCGCGGATCTATTGCCCAACACCAGCCAGGCTTACGCCGCTACGTTATGCCAGGCCGCCGGCTGGACTCTGTTCACCCATCAAGACTTGGCCAAGGGTTACTACCAACGCTACGTCGAAAACGGTCCTGCCGTGCCTTGGGCCGATCGCTTCGGCAGAAACTGCCAAGAACCCAACTTCCAACGGGTTGATAGTGATCGTTGGCAGGCTCAGTTCGATCAAACCCGGCGCACGCTGCGGCCTTACAAAAGCGGTCTGATAGGCTTGGTGCTGCTCGTTGCGGCCGGCGTTATCGGTTTCTGGCGCAAGCGTCGTGTCAGCACAGGTAAGTAACCGTTCCATGTGTAAATTTGCGTCTTCCATAACCCCTACTCTCACCAAGGTGAACTTCGTGCCACGCCCTAACGCTCGCCGCCATCTGCTTGCTTTCGCTATCAGTGCTGCATTGGCCGCACCTGCCGCGCAGGCCTGCGGGCCGGATTTTCAGTTGCGTTTGTTGAGCGACCGCGCGCAAAGCCTGGCGGAGTTGCCGGAGGGTAATTTCAAGTTTGAGGCGGGGCGTTTGGCACTCGATGTGCCGCCGCTAAAGCCGGCGGCTGTGGATGACTTCGGCAGTCGCTGGGATGCTGAGCAAAATCGTTATCTGGAAGATATTGAGGTGGCCGAACCGCAAGGGTTGACGCCTGAGCAGATGGCCAAGGTGAAGGAACTGCGCCAGCTCACGGACGCGGCGGCCGTGGAACAAGCGGGCGCCGAGTTACCGGCTGAATTACGCCTGTATACGGCCGGCGCAGTGGCGTTTGCGCAGGGTGATGATGCCAGCGCCCAGGCCTACTTCCATAAGGTGCTGGCCTTGCCGGCGGCCGAGCGCCAGTTGCGTGCGACTTGGGCCGCTTACTCGCTGGGCCGCAGCCTGGCCCGCGGTGTGGATGCCGCGCGCGACGGTGAGCTGTCGGAGGAAGAACTCAACCAGGCGCAGCAAGCTGACGTTCGAGCAGCGAAACAGGCTTTTCGTATGACCCGCCAATTGGCCCTCGACGGCGCCAGCGACCCGCTGGAGTTGGGCATTGCCAGTCTCGGCGAGGAGGCCCGCTTGGAGCTTGATGCGGATAATTGGCCGGGCGCGATTGCGCTGTATGCCAGCCAGTTGCAGTTGGGCTCCACCACTGGTTTCAGCTCGCTTAAACAGCTGGCGGTCGAGTTAGCTCAGATGCCCGAAGAGCAGCTGGCGCCGCTGCTAAAGCAACTGCCGGTGCAACAACTGCTAACCGCCTACCTGGTCAGCCATTCCGGCTGGGACTATGAAGGGCAGCCGGCCGGCGAGAAAAAGCTGGTGCAGCTGTTGCAGCGCGGCGATATTGCCAATGTGGCCAACGCCGATCGCCTGGCCGCGGTGAGTTATCAGTCTGGCGACTATGCCGCCACGCAAATCTTGCTCGAGCATGCGCCGCAAAACGGTCTGACCTGGTGGCTACGCGCCAAGCTGGCCCTGCAAGCGGGCGATAAAGCCGCCGCGCAAGCAGCCTACGCCAAGGCCGCGCAAGCCTTCCCGGAAAATGAAAACTGGGGCTATCGCCGCGACGCCAACTGGAACCAAGAAACGCTGCAACCGCACTGCCGAGTTGAGGGCGAAAGCGCCATTCTGGCGCTGGAGCGCGGCGATTATCTGCAAGCCTTCGAAGCGCTGTATGGCAGCGGCTATATCTATTGGCCGGACACCGCCGAAGTCGCCGAGCGGGTGCTGACCCTCGACGAACTGAAAACCTATGTGGATCGCCATGTGCCGCCGGTCGCACCGACTGTGCAGGCCGACGACGGTAGCTACCAGCCCCGACCAATCGCCGCGCAGTTGCGCCAGTTGCTCGGCCGGCGCCTGTTACGCGAAGGTCATTACAGCGAAGCACCCGCCTACTTCGACTACCCCGAACTGCAAGCCGCCGCCCTCGCCTACGGTCAGGCCCGCGAGCAGGGCGAGTCGCGCTGGACCGCCACCGGCCGCGCTGAGGCGCTGTATCAAGCCGGACAGATCGCGCGCAAACAGGGCATGGAGTTGCTTGGCTATGAGATGTCGCCGGACTACTACCAGTTGGGCGGCGGCATGTATTCGCTGGAGCGCGTTACCACTGTACAAGCCGCTGGCTTGCTCAGTGCCGATGAAGCCGAGCGGCAAAATGCCAACCTCGCGCAGCCCAACAATCGCTACCACTACCGCTGGCTAGCCGCCGACCTCGCCAGCCAGGCCGCCGAGCAATTGCCACACACCAGCCAGGCCTACGCCGCCACCCTGTGCCGCGCTACCGGGTGGATTTTGTTCAGCGACTACCCATTGGCGCGCCAGTATTACCAGCGCTATGTGGATAACGGCCCCGCCGTACCCTGGTCTGGCAATTTCGGCCAGAACTGCGAGGAGCCGGACTTCGAACACGTCAGCCAGCGCCTGTGGCAATACCGCTTGGAGACCGCACAAAAAGCCCTGCGGCCCTACAAAGGCTGGCTGTTTGGCCTGGCCCTGGTGGGTGGCATCTTGGCGGCTGGATATTGGCGCAAACGGCGGCGCATCACAGTTAGCCCAACCGAACAGTAACCCCCGGCCGATGCTTGACTATAGTCATTGAACCGAACTGAACCGATAAAATCGGATAGTCACCGCCTACTGGAGCAAACCCCATGAGTGAGTCAGCCAACGAGCGTCGGCGCTTTCAGCGCATTGCCTTCGACGCCAGCACCGAGATCGCCCAAGGCGATCAGCGCTGGGCGGTTGAACTGCACGACCTGTCACTAAAAGGCCTGCTGGCGCGGCGCCCGGAAAACTGGAACGGCGACGCCAACGAAACCTTCGAAGCCAGCATTCGCCTGAGCACCGATGTGTATGTACGCATGGAGGTCACCCTCGCTCGCGACGAGGGTGGTTTGCTCGGCTTTGAATGCCGGCATATCGACCTCGACTCCGTCAGCCACTTGCGCCGGTTGGTGGAACTGAACCTCGGCGATGAAGACTTGCTTGAGCGCGAGCTGACTTCGCTGGGCGAGGCGTAGGCCCCCACGACCGCGCCAACGCCTAACCCGTAGGGTGTGCTGCGCGCACCACGGCGTCCGCGCCGGACCGCCTGGTGCGCACAGCACACCCTACGCAAATGCGGCGCCTGGACGCCGCGGGCATCACTCAAATAACGCGTCGAGCGCCTGCTCCAAGCGGGTTACGGCGATTATCTGCAAACCCGCCGGCGCCTCTTTCGGTGCATTGCCTTTGGGCACGATGGCGCGTTTAAAGCCGTGTTTGCCGGCCTCTTTTAAACGCTCCTGACCACTGGGCACCGGGCGTACTTCGCCGGACAACCCCACCTCGCCAAATACCAACAAGTCATGGGGCAACGGCCGGTTACGCAGGCTGGACATCACCGCGGCCATCAGCGCCAAGTCCGATGCGGTTTCCATCACTTTCACGCCGCCAACCACGTTTAAAAACACATCCTGATCATGGGTCGGGATGCCGCCGTGGCGGTGCAGTACCGCCAGCAACATGGCCAGGCGATTCTGGTCCAGGCCCACGGTTACCCGCCGCGGGTTGGCCAGGTGGCTGGTGTCGACCAAGGCTTGCACCTCGATCAGCATCGGCCGGGTGCCTTCCCAGGTAGCCATCACCACGCTGCCCGGCACTTCTTCCTGGGCGCGGGTGAGAAAGATCGCCGAGGGGTTGGAGACCTCTTTCAAGCCCCGGTCAGTCATGGCAAATACGCCCAGTTCGTTAACCGCGCCAAAGCGGTTTTTTACCGCGCGTAGCAGGCGATAACGCCCATCGGACTCGCCTTCGAAATACAGCACCGTGTCGACCATATGTTCGAGCACCCGCGGCCCGGCCAGCGCGCCTTCTTTGGTGACGTGGCCCACCAGGAAAATCGCCGTTCCGCTCTGCTTGGCGTAGCGCACCAGCAAGGCCGCGCTCTCACGCACCTGGGCGACGCCACCGGGAGCCGACTGCAATTGCTCGGTAAAGATGGTCTGGATTGAGTCGATCACCATGACCTTGGGTTTTTCGATCTTGGCCGTGGCGATGATTTGTTCGATGCAGGTTTCGGTCATCACCTTGAGTTTGTCTTCCGGCAAACCCAGGCGGCGGGCGCGCATGGCTACCTGCTGCTGGGATTCTTCGCCAGTGACATACAGCGCCGGCATACGCGTGGCGATATTGCACAGGGTTTGCAGCAAGATGGTCGACTTGCCGATGCCGGGGTCGCCACCAATCAGCACCACCGAGCCATCGACCAGCCCGCCGCCGAGCACACGGTCGAGCTCTGCCGAGGCGGTGGAAAAACGCGGCATTTCTTCCACGCTGACTTCGGCCAGGGTTTTCAACTGCGCCTGTTGCCCGGCCCAACCGGCACGACCGCTGGCGGCAGTTTCGCTGCCGACCTCAATCATGCTTTCAACCAAGGTGTTCCAGGCGCCGCACTCGCCGCACTGGCCGGCCCACTTGGGGAAGGTCGCACCACACTCGGTGCAGCCATACATACGCTTGGCCTTGGCCATCTCAACCCCCTCGCCGAAAAGCGCCGATGATAGCTCAGCTACTGGCGTTCAACGCGGCGCCGGGGTGCGAATTTCACCGTTGGCTAGACGCGCGGCGCTATTGCCCAAGCCATCTTCGGCTTGCAGATCGGCGCCTTTGGCAGCTAGTGCGTCGAGCAACTCCGCGCGGTTAAACAGGCCGGCGTACATGGCCGCGGTTTGCCCCGCGCCGTTGCGCTGGTCCGGGTTGCAGTCGGCAGCCAGCAAGCGCTGGGCGATACGCACCTCGCCTTTGAAAATGGCGCCCATCAACGCGGTATTGCCGCGCTGATCCTGCTGACAGGCATCGGCACCCGCCGCCAACAACAGCTCCACCGCTGGCTGTTCGCCGTGGTAGGCCGCCAGAATCAGTGCGGTGTAGCCCTTCTCGTCTTGGCTATCCAATGGGTAGTGAGCGTCGATAAAGGTTTGCAGCATCGGCACATCGCCGCGCCGCGCGGCATCGAAAAAATAACTGCGCAGTTGCGCCTGCACGTCGGTCGGCTGCGCAGCGTTGCTCAGGCTGCTGAGCGTCAGCACGAGCAATGCCAGTACAAGACGTATAGCCATAAATTGTGCTCCTGAAAGAGCAGCGGCGGCCCTTTCGTCTACCGATGCGTCTATATTTTTCAATGACTTAGGCCAATATCGTTTCCGCGCTAGGCGCGATTATACCGGGCTGGACGACTACTGCCACGCGG
>LNAP01000164.1_pt1 | contig 71223 bp, 51 predicted proteins | sample 602601 | NCBI WGS metagenome assembly LNAP01 (sample SAMN02440304, study PRJNA202911) | soil metagenome | biome: Subtropical and temperate rainforests or woodlands; isolation source: soil samples (1 kg each in a 20% v/v slurry with milli Q water) were... ...
GCAAGCCTACCCCGGCTCGCGCAACGTCATTCCGGGCGAGGTGCGCATGACCCTGGACTTCCGTCACCTGGAGCCGTCGCGACTGGACTCGATGATCGCCGAAGTGCGTGAAGTCATAGAAACCACTTGCGACGAACACGGCCTGACCTATGAGCTGATACCCACCGCCGACTTCCCACCGTTGTACTTCGACAAGGGCTGCGTCGAAGCGGTGCGCGGCGCGGCCCAAGGGCTGGGCCTGTCGCACATGGACATCGTCAGCGGCGCCGGGCACGACGCGATCTTCCTTGCCGAGCTGGGTCCGGCCGGGATGATCTTCGTGCCATGCGAAGGCGGCATCAGCCACAACGAAATCGAAAATGCCGCGCCGGATGACCTGGCGGCCGGCTGTGCGGTGCTGTTGCGGGCGATGCTGGCGGCTTCGGCGGCGGTGGCAAAGGGGGCTCCGGCTGCCTGAAATGCAATAAATCGCAGCCTGGGGGAGGTCCCGCAGGCTGCAATTGTTCGATCTTCAAACCGTTGCCGTCATTTCAAGCTTTTCACTGACAACAAGATCCGCATGATGAATCGGTTTGCCTCGATGCCTGAGCATCCCGCCTTGGCGCTGGTTCATCACCGCCGTCATTTCGGCGAGTATTGCCAGCGCCACGCTTTGCGGCGCATCGCCACCCAGGTCGAGGCCCATCGGGTAGTGCAGAGCAGACGTGCTGGTGCCGATTTGCGCCAGCAGGCGTTCGGTGCGTTCTTTGGGACCGAGTTGGCCGATGTAGGCGGGCGCGGCTTGCAGCGCCAGCCCGAGCCAATGGCGGTCCTGGCGGTAGCTGTGGGTCATTACCGCGACGGCGGCGCCGTCGATCAGCGGGGCCAGGTCGAACGGGTTGTCGAGGCTGGCGAGGATAACGGCGTCGGCTTGCGGGAAACGTTCGGCGCGGGCGAAGTGGCTGCGGCTGTCGATCACACTGACGTGCCAGTCCAGCAACTTGGCCATGCGCACCAGCGGCTGTGCGTCGTGGCCGGCGCCGATAATCACCAGGCGAGGCGGCGGGGCGATGTACTCGAAAAATACTTCGACTTCACCACGGGCGTTGCTGTAGAGGCGTATCGAGGACTTCTTCTGCATCAGGGTCTTGTGCAGACCACGGCGCATAGCACTGTTCAGTTGCAGGTTGCGCAGGCTGCCTTCGGTATTCGACAACAAACGGTCACCGACTCTGGCAGATGCATCGCGAGAGCTTGCAATCACCGTGGCCATGGCGGCCGGTTGTTGACTGTCGCGCACCCGTCGCAGCAGATCGATGGCCGGGGCAGGCGACTTTGCCCGCAGGCGTTCGAGCATGACGAATACCGTGCCGTTGCAACCCAGGCCAAAGGTCAGGGCGCTTTGCTCGTCGTCCTCGTCCTCGGTGGCGCCCGTGCTGTAGCGACGTACTACCGGTTCACCGGAATCGGTGAGCCACCAGGCTTTTTTCGCCAGGTCCTGCTCCAGGCAGCCGCCGCTGACGGTGCCAACGGTGCGGCCGTGTATGGGGATGAGCATCCGCGCACCGGGACGGCGGTAGGCCGAGCCTTCCACCTTGACCACGGTGGCGAGGATGGTTTCTTCGCCCTGGTGGGCGGCGGTGTCGATGGCTTGTAGAAGATCATTGAGGCCGGACATGGAATCAGTTCCTGAATACGAAGGAGACCCTGTAGGAGCTGCCGCAGGCTGCGATCTTTTGACTTTGCTTTAAGATCTAGATCAAAAGATCGCAGCCTGCGGCAGCTCCTACAGGAATGCGGGGTGGTGGATCAGTCGTCGATGTTCATCAACTGCCGCACCCCATCCCACGCCTCGGCCCGCATCCGCTGCACATCCAGCCCCGGAATCACGCCGTTATCGACCACCACCCGACCACCGACCAGGCTGTACTTCACTGCGATCGGCTCACCCGCCACCACCGGCGCGACGGCGCTGTCGTGGAAACCGAAGAACCGCGGATGGTCCAGACCGTAGACCACCAGGTCCGCCGCCTGGCCGATTTCCAGGGTGCCGACCGCCCCCAGCCCCAGCACCTGCGCGCCCCCGGACGTGCCCCAGTGAATGACATCTTCGACGGTGGTGGCCGAGGCGCCTTGCTGCGCCCGGTGAATCAACCATGCGGTGTTCGCTTCGCCGACCATGCTGCCGGATTCGTTGGAGGCCACACCATCCACCCCAAGGGAAATCGGCACCCCGGCCTCGAACATCTGCGGCACCGGCGCGACGCCGCTACCGAGGCGTGCATTGCTCACCGGGCAATGGGAAATGCCGGTGCCGGTTTGCGCGAGCATGCGGATTTCACCGGGCTGCATGTGCACCGCATGGGCGAACCACACGTCCGGGCCGAGCCACTCGTGTTCGGCGACGAACTCCACTGGCAGGCAGTTGTATTTTTCACGGCAGAAATTCACGTAGTTCTGCGTTTCAGACAAGTGCGTGTGCATTCGCAAACCGAGGCCGCGCGCGGTATGGGCCAGTTCACGCAGCAGTGTCGGCGGCAACGAAAAAGTCGGGGTGGTCGGCGCGACCACTACACGGCGCATGGCGTCCGGGGTGTCCTGGTGATAGCGGGATTTCAGTCGTTCGATGTCACCGACCATCTGGTCGAGGGTTTCCGGTTGCAGCGCGGTTTTCGAGAACCCCGGGTGGGCGCTGGCCGACTCCAGCGCGCCGCCCCGGCACAAAACGAAACGCAGGCCGAACTGATCGGCCATATCGAACAGCAGGTCACCGGTCTCGGTGGTGCCGTTGGCATGGTAGAGGTAATGGTGATCGGCGCAGGTCGTCACGCCCGACAGCAGCAGTTCGGCCATGCCCAGTTGTGCGGCGATCCGCGCCAGTTGCGGCGTGAAGCGGTTCAGACGCGGGTAAGGCACACTGGCCAGCCAGCCTTGCAGGTCCTGGTTCAATCCTTCGGGCACGGCCTTGAGCAGGTTCTGGAACAGGTGGTGGTGGGTGTTGATCCAGCCCGGATACACCACCGCGTGGCGCGCATCGATCAGCCGTTCGCCGGGTTGCACTTGAAGGCCTGCGGCCATTTCGGCGATGCGCCCGTTGACGACGCGGATGTCCACGGCGCCGGCCCGGGCGCGCGGGCCACGCAGGCCGGTCATTACTGCCTGCGGGTTCTTGATCAGGATGTTTTGCAGTTGAGTCATGGTCGGCTCCAGTCAGAGGCTGTGGGTGGCGGATTTGCTGGCGGCGGCATCGGGCACGCTGACGCCGTTGAGGGTGGCGTTGAGCAACACCGACACCAGGCAGGCGATCACCACGCTGCTGTGCAGGAAAGGCTGCGACCACTCGGGCAATTGCTTGAACAGGGCCGGGGCCAGCACCGGCACGAGGGCGGCGGCGAGGGTGAAGCCGACGATCAGCACGTTGTAGCGATTACGCTCGTAGTCGACCTTGGCCAGGGTCTGGATCCCTGCTGCCGCGACCACGCCGAACATGGCGATCCCGGCACCGCCCAGCGCCGCAGTCGGCATCGAGGCGATGATCGCCCCGGCCTTGGGCACCAGCGCCACCGAGCACATCAGCAGGCCGCTGATGGCGACCACCCAGCGACTGCGCACACCGGTGAGGATCACCAGCCCGACGTTTTCCATGAAGGCAATGAATGGGAACGCCGCGAACATCCCGGCGATGGTGCTCGCCAGGCCGTTAGCGCGCAGGCCGTTGATCACCTGTTTTTCTTCCACCGGTTTATCGACGATGTCGCCGATGGCCACGAACAGCCCCATCGATTCGACCATCTGCACGATCATCACCACCACCATGGTGGCGATGGGGATCAGGCTGAAGGTCGGCAGGCCGAAGTAGAACGGGTAGGGAACGGTGAGCCACGGCGAGTCCTGCACGCTGTGAAAACTGCCCATGCCCAGCCCGTAAGCCAGCGCCGCGCCCACCAGCATGCCCACCAGCACCGCCATGTTGCGCAGCATCGGGCTGCCGTACCGGTTGACCAGCAGGATGCTGAGCAACACCACCGCCGCGACGGCCAGGTACGCCGGCGCCCCGAAGTCGGTGGCATGCCGTCCGCCGCCAACCCACTCATAGGCGATCGGAAACAGCTGAAGGCCGATTACGGTGACGATGCAACCGGTGACCACCGGTGGAAAAAAGCGCCGTAGTCGACCCACGAACGGTGCGATCAGCATGGTGAAAATCCCCGCGCCGATCACCGCTCCGCAGACCCCGGCGAACCCGACATCCGGGTTGGTGCCGATGGCGATCACCGGCCCGACGCTGCTGAACGCCACGCCTTGGAGAATTGGCAGGCGCACGCCGAATTTCCAGAAACCGACGGTTTGCAGCAGGGTGGCGATGCCCGAGCAGAACAGCGTGGTGCTGATCAGCACCACCGTGTCGGCCTGGGACATTTTCAGGGCGCTGGCGACAATCAACGGCACGGCGATGGCGCCGATGTACGAGACGGCCATGTGTTGCAGGCCGAGGGTGAGCATTTGCCGCACCGGCAGAACCCGGTCGACGGGGTGGATGGTGGGTGTTGCGGGGGTATTGGCTGACGACATGGGGAATCACCTCTAGCTGTTGTTATTCGGTACAGAGGGGTATTCGTTCTGATGTCCGTTCAACGGCACCTAATTCCTTGTAGGAGCTGGCTTGCCAGCGATAGCGGATTGTCAGTCGACAAATCGGGTGACTGTTAAGCCGTCATCGCTGGCAAGCCAGCTCCTACAGGGTTTGGGTCGTTCTGAAAAATGGGCACCAGTCATTCATGTGCCCGGAACCGCCATCCACCGGCTCCGATGCCTTTTTTCAGCCTGCCAGGCAGGCGGCAAAGCCCTGGTTCAGGGCCGCGCGGTCCAGGTCGCGGCCGATGAACACAATCTTGCTGGAGCGCGGTTCGGCGCCCCATGCGGTGGAGGCACGGAACTCGACGAGGCTGTGCACCCCTTGCAGCACGTAGCGTTGGTCCTGATCAGCCACCGCCAGTACGCCCTTCATGCGATACAGGTTGTCGGCCTGCTCGTTGCGCAACTGTGTGATCCAGCGATGGAAGTCGCCCAGGTTGACCGCCCCGTCCACGGTGATGCCCACCGACGACACGCTCGGATCATGGTCATGGTCGAGATCGTCATGATCGTGGTGATGGTCATCGGCGTGGTCATCGTGCTCGGCACCGATTTCCATGAGTTTCTGCGTGGACTCGAAGGCGCCGATGCCAAGGATTTTCGACAGGTCGATTTCGGCGTAGCTGGAGGTCATCAGGTCCGCCGTAGCATTGAGGCCCCGAATCTTGCCGCTCAGGGATGCCACTTCATCCTCGCTGACCAGATCGACCTTGTTGATCACGATGCGGTCGGCACAGACGATCTGGTCCACGGCCTGGTTGTCCACACCATCGAGTTGCAGGTCTTCCAGGTGCTGGGCTATGTGCCTGGCATCGACCATCGTGACAATGGCGTCGAGTTCCACCTCATCGGCGATCGGGTCATTGATGAAAAAGCTCTGGGCCACCGGGTAGGGATCGGCCAGGCCGCTGGTCTCGATCAGGATGTGATCGAGGCGCACCGGGCGCGCTACCAGTTCACGGACGATGCGCACCAGGTCTTCGCGAACCTCGGCGGTGCAGCACACGCAGCCGTTGACCATCTCGTAGATTTCTTCGGTTTCGGAACTGAGCACCAGGTCGCCGTCGATGCCGACCTCACCGAACTCGTTCTCGATCACGGCGATCTTGCGGCCGTGGTTCTCCTTGAGGATGTAGTTGAGCAGGGTGGTTTTGCCGGCGCCGAGGAAGCCGGTGAGGATGGTCACCGGGATTTTGGTGTTGGGGGTTGGGGCGTTGAAGGGGGTGTTCATGTGAGGCTCCTTGAATAACTGAAGGGTCTGAGTGCTATCAACTGTGGGAGCGAGCCTGCTCGCGAATGCGGCGTGTCAATCAGCGAAGTTGGCGACTGATTCACCCCTTTCGCGAGCAGGCTCGCTCCCACAGGGGGTTGTGGGTTCTCGCCAGCGCGTTGCCGTGCCGGCATCGAGGCCGAACAGGTCGAGGACGCGACCGAGGCTGTGGTCGACCATCTGTGCCAGGTCTTGCGGGCGGGCGTAGAAGGCCGGAACGGGCGGCGCGATGATTCCGCCCATCTCCGTGACAGCCGTCATGTTGCGCAGGTGGGCGAGGGTCAGCGGGGTTTCCCGGGCCATCAGCACCAGCGTGCGGCGTTCCTTGAGCGTGACGTCGGCGGCCCGCCCGATCAGCCCTGAAGAGGTGCCGGTGGCGATTTCCGCCAGGGTGCGCATGGAACAGGGCGCGACCACCATGCCCAGGCAGCGGAACGAACCGCTGGCGATACCGGCCGCTACGTCATCGGCGCGGTGGTAATGGCTGGCCAGCGCCGTGACGTCGGCCAGTTTGTAATCGGTTTCGTGGGCCATGGTCAGCAGCGCGGCGCGGCTGATGACCAGGTGGCTTTCAATGTCCAGTTCGGCGAGCAATTGCAGCAGGCGTACGCCGTAGATAAAACCCGACGCACCGCTGATGCCGACCACCATGCGCTGGCGGTTCATGATTGCAGGCCAGCGAGCAGTTGGCGGGCGCGGTCGACCGCATCCCGTTCAAGTTGCGCCTTGATCCCGTCGAAGCCTGAGCCGCGGGTAGCGTCCAGGCCCATTCGCGAGGTAGTGCCGTTGACGGACGATGACGGGTCCAGCGGGCTGCCAGGCAAGCCATCGATGACGAAGATGTCCTGGTGCGGCTGGAAGTGCGTGGCCAGCGCCCACAGCACTTGACTGTCGTCGCTGATATCGATGTCGCTGTCCACCGCGATCACGGTCTTCAGGTACGGGTCCCAGCCGAGCAGGGCCAGCATGATCTGTCGCGCTTCGCCGTCGCGGCTTTGCTCCAGCGCGACGTAGCAATGAAAATGGGTGCCCGAATTCGGGTAGTGCACGGCGGTGACGGCGGGGAAGCGTGCCTTGAGCTTTTCGCTCATCTCCGCTTCCCGGGGCAGTCGCGCCAGGGTCAGGTGTTCGGCGTAGCGACCGCCGACCACGTCCACCAGCCAGGCGTCCTTGCGCCGCATCAGGGTATCGACCCGCAGTACATTGTTGGTCGAGCGATCCGAGGAGTAGCCGCTGAATTCACCGAACGGACCTTCTTCGGCATAGGCCGTGGGATCGATCGCACCTTCGAGGACAAATTCTGCGCTGGCCGGGACGCCGATCCCGTAGCGCGGGGTCTTCACCAGCTCCAGCGGCGCGCCGAACAATCCGCCCGCCACGGCGCGCTCATCGCTGCCGAACGGCAAGCGTGCGGCCGCCGCGAGCATGAACAAAGGGTGCGCGCCGACCACCATGGCCACGCGCAATTCTTCGCCACGCTCGCGGGCGGTTTGCAGCATGCGCCACAGATGGCCCCGTGAGTGCAGGCTGGTGGCGAGGGTCTGCCGGGCGTGGCGCATCGAGCGGTGGTAGCTCATATTGGCGATGCCGCTGACCGGGTCCTCGGCAATGATGATCGCGTTGGTGATGTAGGGACCGCGATCACTGGCGAAATGCTTGAGCATCGGCAACAGCGCCAGGTCCACGGCTTCGCCTTCGTAGATCTCGTCCAGCACCGGGCCGCTTTCCACGTAGCGCGGGGCGATGGGGTTGTTGGCGCGTTGCTGGAACGTCTCGTGCAGTTGCGCCGGGGCAACGCCGAACATTCGTGCGATACGGGTACGGGAGGCAAACAGGTTGGTGGCCACTGGCACGCCGAAGGTGCCGACTTTTTCGCAGATCAGCAGCGGGTCGCGGCCCTGGTTGGCCAGGGCATCGACCAGGGCGGTGACGTCCTGGTCGGCTGAAAGGGATTGCCGGACCGTCAGCACATCGTCCGGGTATTGCCGGCGATAGGCGTCTAGAAAAACATGAAAATCCTGGGTATCGCCGAGCGTCGAGAGGGTCATGGTTTCACCTCGTGAAAAAGGGACAGCGAGGTCCCTGTGGGAGCGAGCCTGCTCGCGAAGAGGCCGTGTCAGGCGACATCCGTACCGCCTGACACTCCGCTTTCGCGAGCAGGCTCGCTCCCACATGGGGTACTACGGGTACGTCGTGGTCAGGCGAATGTCCGCCTCGGCCAGGTCCTTGGGTGGCGGCGTCGGTTCGATGCCGCACAACCGGGCGATGTTGTTGCCCAGGTAATCCTCAAGGTGGTCCTCGTCGATGCCCAGGCCTTGTGGTGCGGGCGAGCACAGCACCTCAAGCTCGCGCAGCCACATGCCCGGCTCGTTCGGCGGCGAGTCGGTGCCGAACACGATCTTGTTGCGTGGCAGGTCCTTGGCGAACTCGACAATCCGCGACTGGAAGCACCAGCCCGATTCGCAGAACACGTTCGGCGTGTCCATGGCCATCCAGAACGCTTCGAACGAGTAGTTGCCGCCGGTCTGGATACCGAAGTGGCCGATGATGAAATTGACCATCGGGAACTCACGGATGATCGGGTAGAACATGGTTGGAATGGTGTACGGGCCGTCGCCCGTGTGGATCAGCACCACGATGTTGTACTTGGCACACACCTTCATTGCCGGACGCAGCCAGTCCAGCGCCCGGTCCGGACGATAACCGTGCATGTTGGCGTGCAGCTTGAGCATCTTGAAACCGTATTCCTTGATGTGGAACTCCAGCTCCGCCGCACCGTTTTCCGGCCCCCAGCGCGGGTTGAAGTTGAAATTGCCGATGAAACGGTCGGGGTATTTCACGCACAGTTCGGCGACGTAGGACATGTAGTCCCGCACACCCTCACGGCCACGGCGGTTGCCGTCGCGGTAACCGGTGTTGCCCGGCGGTGGCTGGATGAAACCCATGTCGATGCGGCGCGGCTTGCCGTTGATCATGTACGGGCCGTCCATCAGCTTGAGCATGCGCTCGCCGGTGAAGGGTTCGCCGGTGTGGCGCCAGGCCTCGTCGACCAGGTTGGTGGGGTGCAGATGGGTATCGATGATCATCGGTTCAGCTCCTGGCCAGTTGCGTGGTGACGGGACGCTTGAGTTGCGCCTCTGCTTCGGAAACGGAACGGGGTGGCGGCGTGGGTTCGAGGCCGATCATCCGTGCGGTGTTGTTGCCCAGGTACTCTTCAAGGGTGTCTTCGTCGAGGTTCAGGCCTTGCGGCGGTTCATGGCACAGCACTTCCAGCAGGCGCAGCCACATGCCCGGTTCGTTCGGCGGCGTATCGGTACCGAAGAGAATCTTGTGGGTGGGCAAGACCTTGGCGAACTCGACGATCCGCGATTGCAGGCACCAACCCGATTCGCAGTAGACGTTGGGCAACTCCATCGCCCATTGCATCGGTTCGAACACGTAGACGCCGCCGGTCTGCACGCCGAAGTGAGCCATGATGAAATCGACGTTGGGAAACTCCTTGATCATCGGCACCCATTCCGACGGGATGCTGTACGGCCCATCGCCGGTGTGCAGCTTGACCGGGATGCCCAGTTCGGCGCACTTCTCGAAGGCCGGGCGCACCCAGTCCAGGGCGCGGTCAGGACGGTAGGCGTGCATGTTGGCCTGCATCTGGACCATCTTGAAGCCGTGTTCCTTGACGTAGCGCTCGATGGCCTCGACGCCGTTTTCCACGCCGCAGCGCGGGTTGTAGACGAAGCAACCGATGAAGCGATCCGGGTAGGCCTGGACCATTTTCAGCGTGTAGGCCATGTAGGCGTCGATGGATTCGCGCCCGCTGAGTTCACCGTCGGTCCAGGTGTAGATGGTGTTGCCCTGCGGGGGCTGGATGAAGGCTTTGTCGATGCGGCGAGGTTTGCCGTTGACCATGTACGGGCCATCCATCATCTGCAGCAGACGCTCGCCGGTGAACGGGTCACCGTCATGCCTCCAGGCGAGGTCCACCAGATCGGTGGGATAGCAACTGATATCGATGATCATTGAAGTCGATCTCCTGATAGCGGGGAAAGGAACCTTGCGGTTCGCTAGCAGCCACGTCCGGGCAATCGGCCATTTCTATGCGCAAAGACTCACGCATTCCCTCGCCTGGTCGCATCCGGCTCGGGACGCTGGCTGCTTGGGGAGGAGTATTGGAAGGGGGGGTGAGGTTCGTACAATATTAATTGGGTAGGGGTTTGATATGCGTTCGATATGGAGCATGAGTGGTGGGCTTTTCCGGCCTCTTCGCGAGCAGGCTCGCTCCCACCTTCAACTGCATTCCAATGCAGTCAACTGTGGGAGCGAGCCTGCTCGCGAAGGCGTCAGTGTTGTGTACGCAAAGCCAACTGCTTGACCGCCTCGACCACCGGCGCCACTCGCTCGGCCTGGCCCGGCGGCCACACCGCATACAGGTTGTAATGCGCCGCAATCTGCGCCTCGTTCAACATCACCAGCCGACCGCTACGCAACGCATCTGCCGCCAGCAAACCGCGCACCAGTCCCGCGCCAACACCGGCCTCGGCCGCCGCAATCAGATTGGCCGCGTTATCGAACACCACCCTTGCCGCAGGCTCGACGGGAGGCATTCCCGCCGCATCCAGCCAAGGAATCCACGACCGTCGCGTATACCCCAGCAACGGCAGTTCGAGGATCTGCGCCGGGCTCAGCGGTAACTGCAAACCGTGCCGCTCAAGCAATCGGGGCGACGCCACCGCCATCACCCGATCCCCGCAAATCTGCGTCATCTCGCAGTCGTCCCAATCGCCATAGCCGTAGCGCAGGGCCAGGTCCACGCGTTCAAACGTGCTGCGGTCCGAGCGCGGCATCGACAGCAACACCACCTCATGCTCGGGCAACAGGTCCAACAGCTGTGGCAAGCGCGGATTGAGCCAGCTCTGGGCCAGTTCGCTGTCTACGTCGATCGTCAGCCTCTGCGCCACACTGCGGTTCTTCACCGAAGACAGCGCCCGGTCGATTTGCGCCAGGCCGTCGGACAGCACGCTGGCAAACAACTGCCCGGCGTCAGTCAGGTTGCTGCCACCCCCTTCGCGCACGAACAGCGGCTGACCGATGAAGTCTTCCAGGGAACGGATCTGCTGGCTGATGGCGCTGTGGGTCAGGTCCAGTTTGCGCGCGGCGCTGGAGAAACTGCCGCTGCGGGCGGCCTGGATGAAGGCACTCATGGACTGCACCGACGGGTATCGCTTGTACATGCTGTTAGTCCTACTTACACAGGATGGCAGAAATCGTCGCTGGCCCGATTTTCACCAGGCTTCCAATAATCGAGCACCAGGCCTGCACAAAGACGGGCCGCTCTCTTGGAGCCTGACAATGATCGAATTCACGGTAAACGGCGAACGACGCGAGCTGGTAGAGACGTCCCCCTCCATGCCCTTGTTATGGGTGCTGCGCGACCATTTGAAACTCACCGGCACCAAGTTCGGTTGCGGCATGGGCCTGTGCGGCGCCTGCACTGTGCATCTGGACGGTGTCGCGGTGCGGTCCTGCCAATTGCCGGTGGCCGCCGTGGCGGGGCATCGGATCACCACCATCGAAGGCCTGTCGCCCACTGGGCAGCATCCGCTGCAACTGGCCTGGGTTGCCGAAGATGTGCCGCAATGCGGTTACTGTCAATCCGGTCAGATCATGTCCGCCGCCGCGTTGCTCAGCACCGGTGCAGAAGTGAGCGACGACTCGATCCGCAATGCCATGTCCGGCAACCTGTGCCGCTGCGGCACCTACGGGCGGATCAACAAGGCGATCAAACGCGCGGCCAACGCGCCTAAGGAGGCGTGATGTCGATTTCACGGATGGATCTCTCGCGACGTACGTTTCTCAAGCAAACCGCGACCGCTGCCAGCGGCCTGGCCATCGCGTTTTACCTGCCCTGCGGCCTGTCTGCGACAGACCCCAAGGCCCCGACGCCGGCCAGTGACTTCGAACCCAATGCCTGGGTGCGCATCCTGCCCGACGGCACGGTGAAACTGGTGGTGCACAAGCACGATTCCGGCACCGGCACGCACACCGCGCTGGCCGCGTGCGTAGCCGAGGAGCTGGACGTCAACCCGATGTCTGTGCAGGTGATCTCGCCGGAAAATCCGTTCTTCGAAACCTACATTCACCCGATCTGGAAGGTCTTCTCAACCGGCGGCAGTACCAGCGTGTCGCTGGAGTACGAGCGCCTGCGCATGGCCGGGGCGACGGCGCGCACGTTGTTGCTCACCGCCGCCGCCAGGCAGTGGAAAGTCAGCGCCGACACCTGTACCACCGAGGAGGGGCGCGTCGTGCATGCGGCGAGCCAGCGCAGCGTTGGTTACGGTGAACTGGCCGTGGTTGCCGCGCATCTGCCGGCACCGACCAAGGTCACGCTCAAGGACCCGGCGCAGTTCAAGTACATCGGCAAGCTGCGGCACAAGCGCGACGCCCAGGCCAAGGTCTGCGGGCGCTTCACCTACAGTATCGACGTGGTGCTGCCGGACATGCTGGTGGCGGTGATTCAGCGCGCGCCCGTGGTCGGGGCGAGCGTCGTATCGGTGGACAGCACGGCGGCGCTGCAGGTGCCGGGCGTGCGCAAGGTGATCAAGGTGCCGGGCCGTCCCGACGTACTCGGCGGTAACGTCGCGGGCGTGGCGGTGTTGGCGGACCATTACTGGGCCGCGCATCAGGGCCGCGCGTTGCTCGAGGTGCAATGGAGCGACTCACCGCTGGCCGGTTTCGACAGCGATGAACTACACAAGGCCCAGGCAGCTGCGCTGGCAGACGAGGGCGCACAACGGGTCCGTGCAATGGCTGCCGGGGACGTGAGCGGACAATGGCCGAACGCGGCGAAACTGTTCGAAGCCGAGTACCGCATGCCCTACAAGGTGCAGAATCCGCTCGAGCCGATTTGCATCACCGCACAGGTCAAGGATAACGCCATCACCTATTGGGGCGGCGTGCAGGTGCCTTCCTCGGCCCTGGAAGCGGCGAAAACGGTGTGCAAGATCGTCCAGGACAAGGTCACCATCCATGAGTTGGTGTCCGGCGGCAGTTTCGGCGCGCGCGAAGCCAAGTACTGGTTGTTCGAAGTGGCGTACCTGGCGCAGCAAACCAGGGTGCCGGTAAAACTGATGAACAGCCGTGAAGACGAAATGCGTTCATTGTTCATGCACCCGGCCACGCTCCATCGGGCCAAGGGTGCGCTGGACGCCCAGGGACACTTGACGGCGTTGCAGCTGGAGGCCGTGTCACCCGCCTCGCCAGAGCAGTGGGAACCGGGCTACTTCGAACGTCCCGATAAAATGGACTACAGCACCACCGAGGCCATCACCGCGTGGGATTTCGCCTATCGCCCGGCAAACCTCGACCTTGCATGGGTCAGGCACGAAACCCGGGTGCCCAGCGGCTGGTATCGCTCGGTGAGCTTCATCCCCAACGTGTTCGCCGTGGAGAGCTTCATGGATGAGCTGGCCCATGGCGCAGGGCAAGACCCGTTGGCCATGCGCCTGGCCAACATGCAGGATCGGCCACGGCACGTTGCGGTGCTCAAAAGCGCTGCCGAGCGCGCCGGTTGGGGCCAGCCCCTGCCTGAAGGGACGGCGTTGGGGATCGCCACCAACCAGGGCTACAGCAGTTTCATCGCGGTGGTTGCACGGGTGTCGAAACAGGATGGCGTAGTCAAGGTCGAGAAGCTCACCTGCGTTGTCGATTGCGGTCTGGCCGTTTCGCCTGGCGGCGTCGAAGAACAGATCTACGGCGGCCTGATGTGGGGCCTGGGGCACGCCTTGTTCGATCGCCTGGACATCAGGCAAGGCAGGGTGGTGCAAAGCAACTTCCACGATTACCGGGTAACGCGCATGTCGGACATGCCGGCGCTGGACATCCTGCTGGTCGAGGGTGATCCGGGCAAGCCCGGTGGTGTAGGCGAGCTGGGCAGCCCATCGGTGGCCCCGGCCATCGCCAATGCCCTGTTCAGCCTGACCGGCGTGCGCCAGCGCTCGACCCCCTTGAACCTGGGGTAGTTGTCATGGACTTGCGTCTGTTGCGCTACTTCATGGCGCTGGCCGAAGAGCTGCATTTCGGCCGGGCCGCCACCCGCTTGCACATATGCCAGCCTCCGCTGAGCCAGCAGATTAGGCTGCTGGAGGAGGAACTTGGGACGCCGCTGTTCGAGCGCAGTCATCACCGGGTCGAGCTGACCGCCGCCGGGCAAATGCTCAAGGAGCAGGCACCGCTGGTATTCGAACAGCTCAACCGTGCGCTCGACCTGACACGGCAAACCGGTCGCGGCCAGTTGGGCGAGCTGGAAATCGGCATGATCAGTTCGGTAATGGTCGGTGTGCTGCCTCGGGCCTTGCACCTGTTTCGCGAACGTTATCCGCAGGTGAGCTGGCGCCTGCATGAGATGACGCCGGCGGCGCAGGTCAAGGCGCTCAAGGAAAAACGCATCGATGCCTGCGTGTTCCGGGTCGGCTATGACGATCCGCAGTTGCGCAATGAACTGCTGATCTACGAGCCGATCCGGGTGGTCATGCCGGTCGATCACCCGCTGGCCGCAAAACAGCTTCTGGCACCCGCGGACCTGGCGCCCGAGCCGTTCGTGGCGCTGGAGCTCAAGCAATCGCGTTTTGCCGATTTTCTCTACCAGTGCTGCATCCAGGCCGGTTTCACGCCGCAGATTCGCCAGCAGGTGATCGAGGTGCAAACCTTGCTCAGCCTGGTCCGCGCTGGTTTCGGCGTGGCCTTGTTGCCGGCCTCCATCGAACAGCTGGCGCCTGCAGGCCTGGTGTTCCGGCGCCTGACCCCGGCGTTGCCGGAGGTGCCGTTGTACGCTACCTACCGAGCGGACGACGATTCGCCGGTACTCAAGCTGTTTCTCGATACGTTGCGTGAGCTGGTCCTGCAAGACCGGCCGGCTTAACGCACAACCTTGTGGGAGCGGGCTTGCTCGTGAAGGCGGTGGATCAGTCCCTGAATCTGTTGAATGACACACCGCCTTCGCGAGCAAGCCCGCTCCCACAGGTTCTTTGCACTATCCGAAAAACGGGCGGTCGGAGACTTCACAGAGTCACCCAACTTGTGGAGTCGCAATGAGCCAGGACGTCCTGACCACCGAAACCAATCGCCGCCAGTTGCAGCAGATCATCGCAGGGCTGACCGACGGGGTTATTCTGCTCGACCCCGATCAGTGCATTCTCTGGGCCAATGACGCCGCGCTGGCGATGCACGGCGTCGAGCGCATCGGCGATCTGGGGGCCAATGCCAAGGAATATGCCAAGCGCTTCGCATTGCGGTATCGCAATAACCATCCGGTCCCGGCGCACAGCTATCCGATCAACCGCGTGGCTCGCGGCGAGACCTTCAGCGATGTGCTGGTAGAGGTGACGCCAGCGGCGGATGAAGAGACCATGTGGGTCCATCGCGTGCGCAGCCTGGTGCTGGCCGACAACCGTGGCGAGCCGGAATCGCTGGTATTGATCATGGACGATGTCACCGACTGGGCGAGCGCCGAGCAACGTTTCGAAAAAACCTTTGCCGCCAACCCGGCGCCCGCGGTGATTTGCCGTCTCAGCGATTTGCGTTATATCAAGGTCAATCCGGGTTTCCTCGAGATGACCGGTTACGCCCGTGACCAGGTGATCGGCACGTCGACCTACGAGCTGGATGTGCTGGCACAGGCTGAAAACAGGGATCTGGCGAAACAATGCTTGCGCGACGGCACCACCATTCCCCAGATGCAGGCCGAACTGCAGTTGCCCGCAGGCGGTACCAAGCAGGTGATCGTCGCCGGGCAGCCCCTTGAGCTGCATGACGAAGCCTGCATGCTGTTTTCCTTCGTCGACATGGAGCCCCGGCGCAAGGTCGAAGTGGCCCTGCGCCAGAGCGAGGAGCGGTTTGCCAAGGCCTTTCGCCTGACGCCGGTGCCAACCTTGGTGTGCAGCGCCAGCGACCAGGTGGTGATGGATGTCAATGACGCGTTCCTCGAGACCCTTGCGTACTCCAGCGACGAGGTGTCCGGCAAAACCATCGCCGAGATCGAGGTTTTCCATGACAAAGGGGCACGCACGCGGTTCTTTACCACCCTGGAGAAAACCGCAAGCCTGGACCGCGTTGACGTGCGTGTGCGCAGGAAAGACAACGAACTGATCGATTGCGCCGTTTCCGCCGACACCGTGAACATCCAGGGTAGCCCTTGCTACCTGTTGGTGTTGATGGACATCACCGAGCGCAAACGCACCGAGCTGGAATTGGTGGCGGCCATTGAAGAGGTGATGAAAGATGCCTCCTGGTTCAGTCGCACGCTGATCGAAAAACTCGCCAACGTGAAGAACGTCAACGCACCGCAGTTGCCCAGCGTGTCGTTTACCGACCTGACAGCTCGGGAGCGCGACGTGCTGGAACTGATCTGTGCAGGCCTGGCGGACAAGGAAATCGCTGCGCGCCTGAAACTGGCGACGAATACCGTGCGCAACCACGTTGCGACCGTGTATTCCAAGTTAGACGTGCACAGCCGCAGCGAGGCGATTGTCTGGGCGCGCGAACGCGGACTGTTTTCCAGTGCATGGCGTCCAAAGACTCAAGGGTAAGGTGCAAATGCACTAATCGAGGGGGTGCAAACTCAGGTTCTGGCAGGTAGGTGGCAAGCCTTAGGCTAAGAGCGGGCGAATGACGTTTACCGATCATTCATCCTCCCTGGGTCGTAAAAGGAACAGCCATGCTCGACGAATGCATTACCCACGCACTGGATGGCCGCGGTGGGCTGTCGCAATGATTTACATAGCGCAGCTGCGCACGCAGCTTGAACAGACCTTTTCGCCGCTGGCCTGTGAGTGCAATATCACTGGCGATCATACCTTGACTATCAAGCTCTATCACCCGGTGTCGGGACAAGTCGATCTGGTCGTCAGCGGATTGAACGTAACGATGCTGCAGACACCCGAATCGGTGGCGGCGCTTATCGAAGAATTGAGGTATGAACTGGAATGCAACAGCCTGCAGCGCCCGGATCCGGTAGTGTAGGAATTGCCAGGTTTGTCATGCCCGGACGAGTGAATACGCGATAAGAAAGTACAAAAGTGATTTTTCTGCAGCCGCACCGTGAACTTTCCAGCGGTGTTCTGTTGTCACACAAACGTGTACATCCTTTTTCGCGGGTCAGCCTATGAAAAGTCTTGGGAAACGCGTTTTTGCTCCTGTGGCACTGTGTGCCGTGATTATCGGTGGCTGCTCCAGTCCGCCGCCACCTCCACCTGCTGCACCACCACCGCCGCCTGAAACGACCTGCCAGACCTCGGATAGCACCCAGGTAATGGGCGATATGCGGGCGGAAGGGGAGGTAAAACGCGAAACAACCGTGACGCGGTGCGTCACCCAGTAAAAACGTAAGCCCCCTGTAGGAGCGAGCATGCTCGCGATGGTCGTTAACGATAACGCTGAGAACCTGACACCCCTTGTCGTTCTCAGGTCCATCGCGAGCATGCTCGCTCCTACATAGGGGTGTATCAGATCAGGACAGGAACCCACCGTCGACGTTCAGCGAAACGCCCGTGGTGTAGCTCGATGCGTCGCTCGCCAGGTACAGCACGGCGCCGGCCATCTCGCTTGGGTCTGCCACGCGCTTGAGCGGGATCTGTTGCAGCGCAGTGTTCAAGATCGCCTCGTTTTTCACCAGCGCCGACGCAAACTTGGTATCCGTCAGGCCCGGCAGCAGGGCGTTGCAGCGGATGCCAAACTGCGCGCATTCCTTGGCAAACACCTTGGTCATGTTGATCACGGCTGCCTTGGTCACCGAGTAGATACCCTGGAAGATCCCGGGAGAGACGCCGTTGATCGATGCGACGTTGATGATGCTGCCGCCGCCGTTTTCGCGCATCAGTTTGCCGGCTTCCACTGACATGAAGAAGTAACCGCGGATATTGACGTCGACGGTCTTCTGGAAGGCGCTGAGGTCGGTGTCCAGCACGTTGCAGAATTGCGGATTGGTCGCGGCGTTGTTGACCAGGATGTCCAGGCGCCCGAACTGTTCCTTGATGCCGGCGAAGACCTGGCTGATCTGTTCCATCTCGCCGATGTGGCAGGCGATGGCGGTGGCTTTGCCCCCGGCGGCGATGATCGCGTCCGCCACGTGCTGGCAGCCCTCGAGTTTACGGCTCGAGACGATCACGTGGGCGCCTTGCTGGGCCAGCAGTTTGGCGATGGCTTCACCGATGCCGCGGCTGGCGCCGGAGACGAATGCGATCTTGCCGTCGAGGTCGAACAACTGAGTCTTGGACATGATTTTTCCTTTTTATGGAGCCGAAATCGCCTTCTGTAAGAGCCCGGCTTGCCGGCGAAGGCGTACCTGAGGCCGCCTTCGCCGGCAAGCCGGGCTCCTACAAGTGGGAGTGGTATCAGAGGCTGGATTTGTGGATGACCTGCAAGCTCATCTGCTCCAGGAGTTTGTTCATGTGAATGAACTGCGCGAAGCGTTTGTCCTGGGTCTGGCCATGGTAGAAGCGGTAGTAGATCTGCTGCACGATACCGGCCAGGCGGAACAGGCCGTAGGTGTAGTAGAAGTCGAAATTGTCGATTTCGATGCCTGAACGCTGGGCGTAATAGTCGACGAATTCGCGACGGGTCAGCATGCCCGGTGCGTGGCTGGGCTGACGGCGCATCAATTGTACCGGCGCCGGATCCCCGGCTTCGATCCAGTAGGCGAGGGTGTTGCCCAGGTCCATCAACGGGTCGCCCAGGGTGGTCAGTTCCCAGTCGAGCACGCCGATAATCTGCATCGGGTTGTTCGGGTCGAGGATGACGTTGTCGAAGCGGTAGTCGTTGTGCACGATGCTGGAGGTCGGATGATCGGCCGGCATCTTGTCGTTGAGCCAGGCTTTCACGGCTTCCCACTGCGGCGCATCGGGGGTCAGGGCTTTCTCGTAGCGATCGCTCCAGCCTTTGATCTGCCGCGCCACGTAGCCCTCCGGCTTGCCGAGGTCGCCCAGGCCGTAGGCGTTGTAGTCGACACGGTGCAGTTCGACGAACTTGTCGATGAAGCTCTTGCACAGTACTTCGGTCCTTGCCGAGTCCAGCCCCAGTTCCGGCGGCAGTTCGGAGCGCAGGATGATGCCGTTGACCCGCTCCATCACATAGAACTCGGCGCCGATCACCGCTTCATCAGTACAGTGCACATAGGCCTTCGGGCAATACGGAAAACCGTCGCGCAGTTGATTGAGGATGCGGAATTCGCGCCCCATGTCATGGGCGGACTTGGCTTTGTGACCGAAGGGCGGGCGACGCAGGACGAACTCCTGTTCGGGGTACTCCAGCAAGTAGGTGAGGTTGGACGCACCGCCCGGGAACTGGCTGATCCGTGGCAGGCCGCTCAATCCCGGAATGTGGGCCTTGAGATAGGGATCGATCAGGCTGGCATCGAGTTCTTCGCCGGCGCGGGTGCGGGTGGATTGGTCAGTAAGCGTCATGCTTATCCCTTCTGCTTATTCTGGAGGCCTGAAACTATTGGCTAATCTAATGCGCGCACCCGGCACCCACAACCTCGAACAGCCCTTATAGGTGAGCGTGTTGCCGGGCAATCATTGCTTTTGATACACCCGTTTGAATTGCCTTACTGGACGGCTTGGGTAACCACACCCTTGGGCAATTCGATGGGGGTCAGCACGGGCTGGCCGGAAAAATACGCCACGAGGTTGCGCCCCACCAGTTCCACGGTGCCTTGGATGGCCTCGGGGGAAAGCCCGGCCACATGCGGGCTGAGGATGACGTTCGCCAGGGCCTTGAGGGCATCCGGCACCTTGGGCTCGGCATCGAAGACATCCAGCGCGGCACCGGCGATCCGCCGCTGCTCAAGCGCGGTAATCAGGTCGGCGGTGACCACTACGCTGGCGCGGGCGATGTTGACGAAAAATCCGTTCGGCCCCAGGGCCTCGAGCACCTGCCGATTGATCAGGTGCTTGGTGCCCAGTCCTCCCGGGGTGGCGGCGATCAAAAAGTCCGAGGCACGGGCCAGTTCGGTGGGTGTCGAGCAGAACTTGTAGGGCACATCGCTGCGGTGCTGGCGGTTGTGGTAACTCACCGTCATGTCGAAGCCCGCGGCGGCACGTTTGGCGATGGCCATGCCGACCGCGCCGAGGCCGAGAATGCCCAGGCGCTTGCCGGCCAGGGAAGGGCGCATGATTTTTGGCCATTCACCCCGACGTACCGCGGCATCGCAGCGGGGGATATCGCGCACCAGCGACAGCAGCAATGACATGGCATGGTCTGCCACCGAAGAGGCGTTGACCCCGGCGCCATTGGTGACGGTGATGCCCCGGTCGGCGGCGGCTTGCAGGTCGACTTGTTCGTATCCCGCGCCAATCACGCAGATGATCTTGAGGTTGGGCAGGGCGGCGATTTCATCGGCGTATAGACCGAGAGGGCCCCGGGTCAGGACGGCGTCGATCTGGCCGCTGTGTCGGGTGACGGCCTCGGCGCGCTCGGCAGGCGTGGGCGCCAGGATCAGGTGAAAGCCCTGATGTTCGAGGATGGGCAAGTAATCATTGATGGTTTCAACCAGTACCAGAACGGTTGCAGGCATGCTTTGCTCCTGTGGGCAGCGGGCAGTCGGGCGCGAACGTCGGTCGAGAGTGCTGGTTGCGAACCATTTTGGCAATCTCACTGGCGTCGCTCCTCAGTGTAGGAGCTGGCGAAGCCTGCGATCTTTTTAAGGCAGCGAATATTTTTGATGACGCCGAATATTCAGTCCGGGGCAGGGGACTCTGTCAGAAAATTCTGGGCCGCCTCGAGGATTTCCTCCGACAGGGCGTCACCCCGGGTGGCCCGCGCCAGTGTCAGCGCGCCGACCATCAGTGAATACTGCACCAGCGCTTGCTGCCGCTTTTCGGCGGCATCGTCCGAATCCATCAGTTCGCCCAGGGCATCGAGCAGTCGGTTCAGGCCGGCCATGAACGGCTCGCGCAGGCTGCTGTCGGCGTGCTCGTGGCACATGTCGCCGGCAAAGGCCACCACCGGGCAGCTTTCACCAGGGTTATCGCGGCTGTAGACCGACAGGTAAGGCTTGATCAGTGCCTGGCGCGCCGCCGCCTTGTCGTCGCCCTGGGTGATTCGTTCGCGCCATCGCGTACCCACTTCTTTGAATGCCCGCTCGCTGGCCTCCCTGGCCAGCGCTTCCTTGGACTGGAAGTGACCATAGAAGCCGCCATGGGTCAGCCCCGCCGCCGCCATCACGTCGACGACGCTGATCCCGTGCAGGCCGCGTTCGCGAAACAACCGTGTGGCGGCCTCGACGATGATTTCACGGTTGAGGTCGGCTTGTTTGCGGGAAACGCGGGGCATGGGCGGCTCACAGGTCAATAAGTTGGCGATCAGAGTGCGTATTGGGCAATGCCATTGCCGAACGACCAGTTCTCTTTCTTCACTTCCACCAGATTAATGAAAACATCCTCCAGGCGCACGGCCAGTTGCGTATTGAGGCTTTCGACGATGGTTTTGTAGAGCAGTTTTTTCTGCTCCAGGGTTCGGCCTTCGCTCAGGGTGATCTGGATGACCACCAGGTTATCGGTGCGCTGGATGCCCAGGTACTGGGGATCGAAGATGAAATGCTGGTCGTCGTGCTCGGCAAGAATCTGGAAGTTATCGTTTTCCGGCACGCCAATCGCACTGCGCAAGGCAGCGTAGATCAGTTGTCCGACGCGTTTGGCGTAGGTGGGGTCCTGCTGTTTCTTGAGGTCGACGCGAACCAGGGGCATGGGATGACTCCAGAGGGTTGACAGGTTCTTTAAAAATACATGATGAATAACCTTTATCAAGCGCACATCGTCGTCTGCCATTGATTGCCGAAGTTTTTCATTATTTCATGGTACGGTATGTGCAAATTTAGGGGGTGGGGCAGCGCTATCTTTCATCAACTTTGTTTTTTTTGTTCAGGAAATTTAGAACCAAGTATTTGTTGGGTATTTTTCGTTGGTACGTCCTTGGAGCCGCTTATGCGAAAACAATCCTGGCGTAAAACGCCTTTCGCCGGGACCGCGTTATCCAGAATGACAGGAAAATGGAAGGGGTATCTGACAGTAGAGACTCGCCCTAATAGCGACTGTGAGGGCTGGCCTTTCAGGAATACCTAGGAGGGCAAGATCGAGAGGGTGGATTTAGCTACTATTGTGTCGCTAAAGATATTTTCCTGCGCATAATTTAGTTTTTACGTCGACTCAAACGCTTATCCTGTTGCGTCTTTGAACGTGTCTTGGCAGTGAGTGTATCTGGAAAAAGTGTTCGTTAGCAATCTGTGATGCACGAGCGATTTTAATGTCCTGGCTGGAGGGCGTTCAAAACATCGGCATGTTATTCACACTCCTTATTTTGCGCATGAGGCTTCACTCTTCGCTGATAGAATGTGTTCAGATTTAATGAATAATATGTTCCGGGTTTTAAATTTTATATTCAGTTTGTCGTTGCAAATTTTATTTTTAGCTGGAATCTTGTCACGCTAGCTCAGTGTGAAACGAAGTTTGTCGATTTGGTCGCGCGACACAAGGCCTGGGTTTTTTATCGGGTAAAACAAGGAGTTATCTAAAGTTAATCTGTTGGTTGAAACTAGTCCGCGAATATAGTCGCGAGAGACATTTAAAATTGCCGCTGCCTGCTTGTATGGCATACATTTTTCCATTATATTAATAATTTTAACGCTGTCTTTTGTTGTGATGTATCTATCTGATTTGATTTTTTTGTGTTGGATCAAGCTGGTTGATAAAAAATAATGATAGAAAGACGATTTTGATATAGAGTATTTTTCGCATACTGAATGTATATTGACGCAAAACTCGGCGCTTTCATTTCGTGTTTCGCTCCCCTTTTTTTGTATGCTTGCTGTTGGTTTTTTGCGTAATCTCAAAGACTTTATAGTGGCGCTCGGGATGCTACTTTTTTTATAAAGATGGAGTTTGCCATTATTTACAAGAGGTCCACTTATCGGCAGTATTCCTACAGAGCTGAGGAGTGGATAGACTTTTTTAGGGCTTACATTAAGTTGCTTTGAAAGCTCCGAAATACGAATGTGATCCTCGTCAAAATTCAGCGCGTCTTGCTTGGAGATAAGGTATTTGTTATGGCTGCCTTTGCAATGACACGGAATAATTCGTTCTCGGATCATCATTCTTGTATCGCTTTCTGTAATAGTTAGTAGTCTTGCACATTCAAGGGCGGTTATGTATTCAGTGGTGTCCGATGGTTTTATGCGAGGTACATCAAGCCTTTTTTTGGGCTGAGAGGGAAAGGGCTGATGGTTCTTTATGATCGAGGAAAGTCGCACTGATAGTCGCTTTTTGATGATTGCTGTGTCCTTAATGAATTCGAGTTTTTTTAACTGAAAGTGATGGGCTCTTATTGTATTGTTGATAGTTGATATCGGAATGTTCCACTCGCGTGACATACGATGGCTGCACACATAATGCTGGTTGAAGTAGTCAATACTATTGCGGCCGAATAATAGCTCTGATCCTTTTTCAGTTTGTCTGGCGTGACGCTTTTTCAGGCCCAATAGGTTTGTTTCCAATGCTAAGATTTTTATCGTGTTCTCCGGTAGTTCAGTAAAGTATTCTACTGCGCTGATTGAGAAAAGCTGTTTATTCCTGTGCTTTATGTTTTCTTGGTCTAGGGAGCGATCGAATTCTTTGTCGAAGATTAAAGTTTTCTTTAGGTCAGTCGCGCTTTTCAGACTGACCTTAGCTCCTCGGCCGATCCCTCTAAAATAATCATGGCGATATTTCAATTTGTACCAAGTGTTCTGAGAAATTCCAATATAGTCCTGTAGTTTCGCCACGCTGAGAGTGACTTCTGCTACAGAGTCTTTCTGTTCGAAGGTTGTCGAAATTAATCTCCGCCGAAGAGCGGTGATGAGAGGTTTACTCAATTCGGTATCGATAATGGTTAAACTAACATCAATTTCTTCTGCGGAGCTACATGGGAGGCAGTTGTGTATCGCATTTGTTATACTATTCAAGTCCCGACGATTTATAGCGATCGCCAGCGCACATCGAGCAGATTTCACCGCATCGTTGGTAGTATGTGTTTCACGCTCTAAAATCGCTAGCGAGTGCTGTATTGACGCTATTTGTTCTATATTACCCTGTCGAAATAATCTGAATAAATATTGATCTTGCGTCATTTCCGGATCCGATACTTTTGGGCTTACCAATAGTTCGCCGCAATCGCAATAGCACGTAAGTCGTGTTTTCCATTTGATTTTGATGTTGCAAGATGGGCATCTAAATAGATAAGCGCGATTATGAAATGGGCAGTTTGAAAATAATTTTATATCTTTTGGGGATCTTTCATGCGCTTCTGTTAAGCATTCAGAACAAAGTGCAAAGTCTTTGCGTCTCAAATTTGAATATGAGATTTCTATGCCCTTCACCAAGGCGCTGGCGCGTTTTAGTAGCGGGTGAGTTGATTGGTAGAAATTGGTTTTAATTCGTTCGGAGTGTTCTGGAGAGCAAGCCTGCAATGCTCGTAGTACAGCTGAGTTGTCCAGCAAGCAATTGCCATAAGCTGATTGAGATGTCGATTTGCTAAGATAGGATAGTAAGCCGCGACAGTTCTTGAAACCGTTTGCTCTGGCCGTACGCTGAATAGCGTTGGTCGGGCTTTCGTCAGGCAGCGGAAACGGGACGAAGGAAAGAATAGAAATACTCATGTTTCACCCATTGCCATTTGGTGCAGCAGACTGCTGGTGATATCGAAAGGATTTCCCTTTGGGATTTTACAGTTGTCGTGCCGTGTAATGCTCAAATGCATCGGAAAAATCCTCGCGGCGAAGAGTTTCATCTGCGCGGTACAGTGCGAAGGTAAACGCATTCGATAAAAGCAGCCTTAGATCCTCCATAATTCCTCCGCAGACGGTAAATAATGGAAGCGCTATGTCAGGCTCATGCAAATGCACACCTTTCTTGAGGTTCCCGATTTCATACATTTTTTTATCTAGACCCCTCAGTACAAGCTGCAAGTCTGAATTGGCATCTGTCAAGTTGAACTGAAGTGGTGTAAGTTGAGCAAAGAATGGAAATCGGCGGCGAAGTAAGCCTTTTTTTGCATAGAAAAACTCCGCAATGTCCGGTGTGCCGAGTACTACGAAAGGAATACCGGTGCGATCAACAAGCCGCGCGGTACAGTTCATTACATCAATGCGTGCTTGTTCCGCCTTTTTGTCTGCGAGCATTTGGAACTCATCTAGAAACGCTACCTGTACGTTTTGTTGCTTGATTTGCTGGATAGCGCGCTGAGTCAACTCGAACGAATCCCCTGAATATGCTTCGAATTCCAAGGCTCCCAAGAGGGTTTTGGTAAATGACTTGATCGTTGCTTTGCTGGGGAGGCCGCAATACATCGTAGGGCGTTTCGTCCATGCGCCCTTTTCGTCTTCTCCTGAACTCTCGGGAGGATAAGTTGAGATGATTTGTTGGGCCAGAGTGCTTTTTCCACATCCAGATGGTGCTACGAGCACTACACAAGATGGAATACCGCGCATTTGCGTGGCCTGAATAGATCGCATGATGGTCATGTAGGCAAGGTTATAGGCCTTGTAATTTATGATCTGAGCTTCAAATTTCCTCAGTTGGGGGGTGATATCAATCATTTTTCATAACCTCCGAGATGTCGCCGACAGAGGGGGCCTGGTACACGCCGAAGAACTTCTCGACGTCCTTTGTTGGCAGCGGCGTACCCTGATCGGATTCTGGAGAATGCCGAGTATACGAAGACGGGCGAGACTGATTGATTTTCTCGTCCGCTTGCGCGGCTTTACGGCGCCCTCGTTTGTGCTCGTAGTCGTAGCGCTCCTGCATAATGCGAGTTCTATGTTCACGTGCTTCTCTGAAGTCGAATGCCTTAGCCTGCTTATTTTGAGCGGCATTTAATAGAAGATGCAGGTCCAGAGTAAGGCCGTCCTGATAACTCATTTCACAGCCTTTGGCGTGAAACACCTTTTCGGGATAATCAGGGTGGGTGACCAAAACCTTCCCCAAGTCACATGGGTCGTAGAAAATCGTGAGTAGCTGCTCCTTGGTGCCAAGATCTTTGAGATTTTTCAGTTCACCGCAGCTCCACTGGAGGTTTTTGAAACGGACCCTGCCTTCGACGAGTTTGGAGCTTGTCCGGCTCAGGAAGAGGCGGGACATGTCTTCGGATGAGATTCGTCGTAAAGGTGGTTGCTGTTTTTCTAGCTTGGCCCACATTTTGTTGGGCGACGTTGCAATCCCGCGATGCCAGCGCTTGTGGTAGACGTTTTCCAGCCAATCCTCGAAGCGCTGCTTGATCACTTCAACTGTGTAAATCGCCTTTTTCTCTGAACGGTAATCGCCACATTCGCCGGGGTTCGAGAACGTAGTACCGCGCAGGCGGTGGGTGAGCCCAGTGGTCAACGTCCTGAACCAGCGCTCCACGTAGGGTTTTTCGTTGGGACGCCGCACCCGGCAGTATTTGATGTTGGGGCCGAGCAGAGGGAAGAGTCCGTCGAGTGCGTCTTTCTTGGTGTTTTCCGAACCATTGTCCAGTCGATACTCTTCGCCGATACCTACCCGGTGGATGGAATCCTTAAGTGCGCGGATCGTTTTTTGTGCCGAGGGAGGGTTGATCGAGATATCCCAGCCGATTACTCGCCGTGACGCGACGTCTAGCAGGATGGTGAGAGCGGCTTTGCCAATGGTGTCCCCATGCTCATTGACCAGTTCGATATCCAAAGTATGGGTATCCCCCTCAATTCGTTGCAGGAGACGATATTGACGTCTGAGCTTCACGCTCCAGCGGCTGGCCTTGATTGCTTCCTGCTTGCCTTTTTGTTTCAGCAGGCGGCGGAATTCACCATTTTCTTTGATCCGTCGACGGAGGGTGCTGTCGGACGGCACGACGACCTGGTCAGTCAGCGGTCGAAGGGCATTGTACTTTTCAAGCCCGGACTTGATCGCCCCGACGATATCGCTGACTGAATCAGGCGCCTCTTTGTAGTAAAACTTCTCCAGGCAGTCCTCGATAGTTTCGCGGGTGATTTCCGGCAGTCGCTCCCATTGATCCTGATGCAGCTTTTTCAGGGGAATCAATGCGGTCACCGATTCATTACGTTCCAGATACCGTTGCACCCAATTGCGCAGCGTGTTGAAACACGGTGGGCGACCGTCACCAATCAACTCTTTTATTTCGGCGATAAGCGCTTTGCAGCCTTTCCTCGGCAACCGACTATTAAACCGTTCGACGGCGGCTCGCACGTATTCAATGCGGCGATCAAGTGCCGCACGACTTTCCTGATCAAGAGCGGCGACAATTTGGTGATATCGGCCGGAGAAGGGGGCCTCACGCACCTGAACAAACCGCTTGCGTTTGGCTGCTTGCTCCAGACGCTCGAGCGTCTGCAGGCGGATATTTGATGGATGTGTAGAGCTGTGCAACTCAACGAATCCGCGCGAGACACTTGCGATCACGAAGACATGCCCGTTGTAGCGATATTCTTCGCCAGCGATCAGCTCCAGCTCACCCGCTTCACTGTTCATGTCCGCACCTCGGGCAAGGTAATGCGCGACGTGCGGGTAAGAGGAAGACACAGCTCAACACGTGCGTTGCCGTAGAACAAGTGGTAGGCAATGTCGCTGAAATCCGTACCGTCGTTCAGAAGATCCTGGATCGTGCAGCTGCCGCGCTGCTTAAGGACTTCCAGCGTCAGGCTGGAGTTGGAGTCGTGTGCCTTGGAGCGGAATGAATAGCTGTAGAGGTAGCGCCATTGCAGCAGTTCGCAGTAACTGATGTTCGCGCACGGTTGACAAGCACAGAAGAGATAACCCATCTCATCAAACCAGTCTTCATGACGAGCGAGCTGATCCTCATACCCTTCCGACATAAACCGGAGGGTTTCGATAAAGACCAGCCCCGCCTCATTGCCATAAGCGCACACGGACGGGGTGTAACGAAACTTTCGGCTCGGCTGAATCAGGGTGTAAGGGGTGGGTTGGTAGTAACGAATGTCACGTCTACGTTCGAGCATGAGGCAGAAGTCCAGCAGGCTGGGTGAGAGCCTGAGGCAAGCGTTATTCTTCCTCGACTGAATCACCACCAACTGCTGAAACGGCGATCCACAGCGCCGTGGTTTGATCAGACGCACTTCAACGTCGCGGACCGACTCGGGTTGTCGAAAGAACAGTTCGCTCTTCATCGTTTGATCCTCGTCGAGGAAAAACAAATCACCTGGCTTCGTTGCTATTCCTTTCAACGCAACTCAGGCAGAAACAGGACAAGCGCAGTGAACGGCGCCACTGTCCTGATTTCTGCCCAAAGGGCTTGCAGCGGCAGAAGGCTGCATAGCTATTTCAACGACGCGATCCCTCGGAACGAGGGCAGCGGACGTCCCATGGCGCTATAAACAAAGCCCAGCCACTCAGTGAGCACAGCGCAAAGCACAGGCAGGTCGGTTTTGTTTGAACCCGACCTGCCAGTGCAACTACCAGCACACATGCACCCCAGTCGTAAGGTCGCGCAGTTTGTATGGTGATTACTGGTCAAGCTCGGGCGGCGACTGCTCTCCCGTTTGGTCTGCCTGCCGATCAAACGGCTTGCTGCTTACGCCAGCGAACAGCTTGACGATCGTGCGCTTGGCAGCGCGCACGTTGGACAGCGCAAAAAAGTAGTACTCGTCCATGAAAAAGCACAATGTTTTGAGAGACGGAGTGATCAACTGCTGATCGCCAGGGCGCGAAAGGTTCATCACCTGAATTTCAGCCTGCATCCGCCGGGCCAATTCCGACTTCGTCGCCCCTGCTACGCAGTACAAGGACTCGAAATAATAGCCAACCAGGCGTTGAATTTCGGATGGTTGCTGCGCAAAGGACGCCCGAGATTTGCGCAGACGCTGGCCTTTGACCGGCTGTACGCGCACGTAGGCTGAAGCCGTGGCCTGGAGCTTTAGGTCTCCTTTTGAAGGACGGGCATCATATGAACCGACGTTAGCCGCGAGTCGCCTTGTTCCAATGGGCCGCAACCAGACGCAACCATTGTGAATGACACACACCTCGTAGGGGATACCGTGGTACTCGTACCAGCGCTTGAGATGGCATTGGCTCAAATGGCCGGTGGCATCGGTAGAGGACTTCGACAGCATTTCCGGCGACCTGATCGTCGCCTTGGCCAGCGTTCCATCATAAGAGACGCGTTGGTCGATCGGACAGTCGTGTAGCAGATCCCATGCCGTAGAGATGAAACAGCGCAGCCCAGGTTGGCCGTTTGCTTTTTCTAGGTTTGAAGTGATCTGTCGGGTCTCGATCAGAATGGTGGCAGATGGGCTGTGTTTACCCGTGATAGTTACGCTCATGATGTGAAGACTCCTTAAATAAAAGAACCTACCCACGCTCTCGGCTGATCAAAGCGCAGCCGTCGCCGTTGTGTCCCGCCGCACTCCCGCTAGGCGTGCCGTGAAGTGGCCGTTTAGAATCAGCTCCAGCACGCCGATCAGGGCCGGGCACCAGGCGACACTGCGCACCTTGCAGGTGCAGCTCACCGCCATGTTCGTTTTCGAACTTGAGGTGCCATCATTGATCGGGACGGAACGAATTGCTCTGGTTGAACGGGATCAAGGGCGGGTGCGATGGTGGTGGGGATGACTGGAATTCATCGTCACTTCCCGAGTGCGAGCCATTCAACGCAATGCTGCAATTGCTGCACAAACCCACAGGCCTGGCAAAAATTACCGCCTTCACCGTCACATCACTCATGTTCTTCTCCCATTGTTTAGCGGTGGAAGTGGCAACCGGATCGGGTTGTGCGGAGATTATTCGCCCACTGTTTCGGGTAAGAAATGGCGTTTTGGCGCAAAACCGAAAAAAATGTAACCCCAGCAATATGTCGATATTCGCCGTACTTTCCCAGGTTTTCGCTTGTTTACGCCGATTCTGTCCAATTCTTAGATTTTTTTGGCCGTCTTTACGTTTTGTGTATCCTTGCCACTATCGTGCCTGCATCAAATTTTTTGATGCGGTTCAAGCTATGCTGTTTGATAAAATTAACGCGCGGAGGGCGGTCGAAATGACCAGCCCCGTACATCGCCTCGCCCATCGACTTAAGGCGATTATTTTCATCAATCAACTCATTATTCTGGCTGGTATCAGCAGGACCCCAGCTGCGCTGGAGTGTTGGGGTGTAGCCTTCGAGGAGCGGCTGGGATTGATCGGACCTGGCGGTGGGGAACCGGGTAAGTGGAGGAATTATCTCAGCGGAGTTTTGCCTCAAGGAAAGTTGCGGTCTGCATTGATTTACGAATTTCCGGCACTGGAAGAGGTGTTGAACAACCCCCTCTGGGCGGTTCTGCACTCGCTAGATGTGTCGAGCGATCATGGCAAGACATTGGTGATGCAGCTCAGACTGCATGACAAGCCGCTGCACGGACTGCAACGCCCGCGGTTGCAGCGGCGCATCACGGCTGCCTATTGGCAAGATCTGGGATATTGGTTGGTGATTCTGGCCGGTGCTATCGAGAAATACCGCTGGGCGCGCGAGTTTATGCGCGAGCGATTCTTCGTCTATCTCCATCTGATCTGTGTGCAGCCCGAATTCACCGGCGCGGCGAAATGGTTGCATCCACTCCTGGATTATCATTTCGGTCAAGGGCACTTGGCGCCACTGGCGGGGTGGCCGCTCAGTACCGAGAAATTTGAAAATAATGTGCGCTTATTTCGCGGGTTTCCGCGCCGGTTGATGAAATGGGTGCACATCGAAGGGGAACTTGAGCTAGGTTTTTTCTGTGCTGATCCAGAAGGGTTTGAGGTGGTGCGCTTCGGCTACGGATTGTACTGGGATGCTGATTGGAACCGGCGCGTATTGACCGCCAAGGAAAAGCGATACTTGTCTCCCCCGCTGCAAATAAGCCTTGAAGGATTACCCGCGGACGGTAATCGCCGGCGCAGAAGCGCAAGCGAGAAGAGGGCTGCTTGAGCGGACGGTCGCGGTGCCGGCTGTTTATCGATACGTGGTCTTTCGGAGACTGGGTGCCAGTGCCAGTGCCAGTGCCAGTGCCAGCGCGGCGCAAGGCGGGATGTCAATGGTCGGGCCCGCGGTCAATCGGGACGGGTCGGTGCTGATCGAGTCAAGTGCTCCACCAGCATTTGTAGCTGGCTGATCTGTTGTGTCTGGGCCCGTAGCTCGCGCTGGGTCTGCCGCTGTTTGAGCAACTGCTGTTTGGTCTTCTCGCGCATGGCGATCAGTTTGTGGGCTAAAGCCTGCATCTGACGCAGATCGCTTTGGTGTTCGAGGTCGGCCGCTTGCACCTGCTCTTGGGCCGATTGTAGGGCCTGTTCCAGGCGGCGCGTCTCCTGATGCTGGCGCAGCTGTTCGCCGCTCATCCGCTCCAAATCACGGTACAGTTGGCTTAGTTCTTCCTGTTTGCTAAGCAATTGGTCGCGGTTTATCCGTGCCTCACGCTGCAATTGCTGGAGTTGCTGATCGTGGCGTTGGATTTCCTGGTCGCGCTGCAACAGGTGCTGTTCCCGATAGTGCTCCAGGGCCTCCTGCGTCAGGCGGTGCTTGCCCTCCAAAGAGAGGATCTGCCCCGCCCGATCCTCCAGCAGGCGCAGTTGTTGTTCATGGGCTTCCTGCAAGCGCTGGCGTTCCAGCTCGCATGCCTGTAACTGGCTGCCCAGGGCTTGCTCGTGGGCCAGGCCCGCCTGTCGGGCTTGCTCCAAGTCCGCGTGGGCCTGTTGCAGATGCTGCAGATGCGCCGCTTCCACTTCCCGTTGTTGCCGGGCCGCCAGTTGCTGACGGTCGAAGGCCGCTCGATCGGCTGCCAGAGCTTCCTCGGCTCGCTGTTGCACGCGTGCGACTAGACTGGCGATGTAACGACTAAGCTCTTCATCCAACGACATCTCTGGCGCAGGCGCTTCGGCCTCGCCAAGCTCCTTGAGATAGCGCTGGATCGTGGACTTCGAGCCGGTATTGCCCAGCTCCACGCGCACAGCGTCGATGCTCGGGTGCAGGCCGCGGGCGAGGAGGGCGTTGCGCGCGATTTGGACCACCGCCTTATTGATGCCGCCGCGCGCCATGCCTGCCTCCTACGATTTCGTAGTGTTTTACGCAGTATGGAAGTACAGGTGTACAAATGCCTGGAATGCAACGGTCAGGGCGACGAAATAACTCTGGAGAATGCTGATTTCTCCGGAGTTAGGCAGCATTTTTTCACAATGGGGCTTTTTCGCGGTACGCGAGGAGGGATCTCCCATGACAGACCCGGCGGATCGTTATCTACGGCCCGTGCAGCGGGACAGCACGCAGCGGCGCTATCAGGGCGTGCTCAGGTATTTCGAGCAGGGTTGGGGCGCCTGCTTGCCAGCGTCCGGCGACACGGTGGTGCGGTATCTGGTTGAACATGCCGAAACCCTGTCCAGCAGCACGTTGGGCTTGCACTTGGCCGCGCTCGCGCAGTGGCATCACAGTCACGGCTTTGACGATCCCACCAAAAACGCTAAGGTGCGCCAGGTGCTGCGCAACATTCGGGCGCAACACCCACGACCGGTCAAACAGGCCGAGCCTCTGTCGTTGATAGAGTTGGAACGCTGTGTCGCAGGCTTGCGGGAACAGATCGCCAGTGATAACCCGGTCTCACGCCTGCGGGCCTACCGTGATCAGGCGCTGATTTTGATGGGCTTTTGGCGGGCATTTCGCGCCGACGAGCTGTGTCGACTGCGGGTGGAGCACAATACGTTGTGCAGGGGGAAGCAGCTGGAGGTGTTTCTGGGCAGTAGCAAGACTGATCGAGAATTTCGAGGGCAGGTGGTCCTGTTGCCGGCATTGAAGCGTTTGTGTCCGGTGCAGGCCTACGAGGACTGGCTTTCGATCAGCGAACTGCAGGAGGGGCCGGTATTTCGTCCCATCAACCAGTGGGGGCATATCAGCCCGCTGGGGCTCAAGCCCGATGGCGTGACCTATGTGCTGCGGGAGGCGTTTGCTTGCAGCGGACTGGATGGTGCTGCCTATACCGGGCACTCATTGCGCCGTGGATTTGCGACCTGGGCGAACAACGACAGCTGGACCACCAAGCAATTGATGGACTATGTCGGATGGCGGGATGTGAAGTCGGCCATGCGATACATTGATACCACCGCGCCCTTTGGAGACCTGCGCCGTTAGCGGTGTAGTTGGTTGTATAGCTTGCCGGGGAAAGCCACGCCTGGCGCGCGCAGTCGTCCCCCCGCCACGCCTGCGGGCTAAATGTGTCGTTTTTTCTGCACCCTGCACCCAGTTCAATCCGTCCCAGGCTGGGGGCTGTATGCGCAAATGTGAGGCGGAAAACCCTGCGAATCCCTGCGAGGGTGGGGCAATTCTGGGAGGTGGCTCGGGAAAAGGGTTATTTTTTGAAAATGGGGGGAGAGGTGCTTTGCAAGCCCCGTGTTTGCTGGGCTTGGGGCCTAACTTTGGAAGGTTAGTTATGGTTAGGTTTGAGGTTAGTAGAACGTAACAAGCTGATTTATAAGGGTTTTATTAATGGATTTTTTAACAATTATAAAGGTTAGGAAATTACCTCTCATAACCCTAAAGCTAACCTGGGGCGCTAACCGAGAAACCGCGCAGCACAAGGCTTTCAGAGCGATTAGCAAAAAACTAACCTTCCTAACCTCTTTCCCGTGGGTCAACATGAAAAGCCGAGAGCACCTAGGGGGGGTGCTGGCAGAGGTCCATCTGCTGTTTATGCGTGCAAACACATAAACAGACCCCAATACAGCCCCCACCTGATTGCAGTCACATACGTGCACCGCTGGCGGCCTTGAAAATAGTGGAGCGGGTGAAGGGAATCTAATTAATCAATAAAATCAATATGTTGAATGGTGCAGCCATTTTTGCCATACATGATGCCATACAGGGAAATAGATGCAGGTTTAGACTCACTCCACCTTCCCAAGAACTCCATGCGTGGCTGCTACCGGCGATCTCGGTTGAAGATTACGAAGCCCTGTTGCCGTGGAACTGGTCGCCGGTATCGCCTACCTAGCTGCGCACGCTACACATCTTGAAGTGGGTGGGATTCATGGAGCGGTTAAATTTATTTTTGCAGCGGCGTCCATTCAATACCCTCACGCTTATGTGGCGGTGGCATATGTTTTCCATTGATTTGATTGATCTTAAACACTCGATAACAGCCACCCCAATTTTTGATTGGGCTCGGTGCTCGGCAGAGCACTAAGTTGCGGACGAAGCCAGCCTTTATATCCTGCGTCTTTGGAGGGCGTGTGGACAGGCAGATCCACTGTTGAGCATTGATCTCAGCCTTCAGGCTCTGCCGATGGAGGACGATGCCAAAAAAGAGGAACAGTAGCGAGCCAATGGCCGGAGCTGCGTAAATGGCATAACCAAAATCCCCATCGATTGAGCCATTTTGGGTCAGACTGGTATTGCTCAAATACATAGCGGCTAACATCCCGGCCATCAGTAGTAGACCGCACAAGGCCATTGAGCTCATAGCCCTGTTTTTATTCAGGTTCGCAGCACTGTACTGCTGCCTGTGAAGCGGGTCACTCAGCGCGGCATTCAATCCCTTATTGTTGAGATAATTGCTGGCCAAGCCTGCTGCTTTGAGTACCTTATTGCATTGATGATTGTGCCAAAGCCAGACAGAAGTAGCCACTGCTTCGAAAAGCAATGTCGCACCCAAAGCGAGCTTGGAAAGCGTACCGATGGGGAAAAAAGGCACCGCTTCAGGAGAGTTGGTCAAGGCTATGATGCCTGCTACACAAGCCGTGTAGGCGTTGCTAGCCACTAAGGCCAGAAGGTCCATTAAGCGAAAAATGTGGTGCTGACTGATCTTGGGCATGCTGCCTCCTAGCATATTGTCTTTTTACAGGGTGCAGATGGAGAGCGCAGTTACGCAAGTATCTGAAAACAAATATTTTTTCATAGATATAGGGTTTCGCCACGCTGAGTGGCGGGTTTTTTGGTGGGAGTGACATCGCTCAGATAACGCTTCAGGGCAGATTCGAGCGTCATACGTTCTTAATCACTGCGCTGGAGGTAAACGCTCCTGTCCGCCGCGCATCAACCTGTCATGACGAGATTCTACTGAACACTAATCTTATGGGAACAGTATGTGGTCGAGCTCCAGGTTTCCGCAGATACGCTTGAGCTTTTCACCTTGTGCAACGCCCCATTGCTGATCGATGCTGATGCCGTAGGCGATCTTTCCACTGATATGATTGATCAGACCTTGCAGCGACCCGAACCCTTTGCGTTTGGCATGAGCTGTAGCGTTGATCTGTGGGTGTGACAGGAAGTAAAGATGGTCGCTCACGTACTTCTTGTAGGCCTTGGTGAGCTTCGGGTTTTCGCCATCAACCAGCAAGCCCAGGACTACCTTGCGCGTCCCGGGAGTGATGATTTTGGTTTTGGCGCGGTTCAACCAGAAGCCTTCTTCGCGCAGCGCCTGGTTGATGGTTTCGATGAATTGGGTTGCTAGAGCTCGATCAAAGGGTTTCTTGGAAGAGAAGATGAGGTCGTCTGCGTAGCGGGTGTACATGAGCTCATTGCGAGAGGCGAAGTCGTAGAGTTCTTCGTCGAGAGACTTCATGACGAGGTTCGCGATCTTGGGTGAGGTGGCAGCACCTTGAGGGAGATGCCCCACCGAGTGACTGGGATAGGGCAGGGTTTTGGTCACGTCGCCCCGCCAGAATCGGTTGTCTGGATTTCCCCAAGCCCGGATGCGCGTGCATAACCTGGTCAGCTCGAAGGCTACCAAGGGCTGGTAGCCGAGCGACTTGAAGAGCCTGTACACCTGCGGCTCCAGGATCGACTCGAAGAAGTTGGTGATGTCGAGCTTGATCAGCCAGTTGGCTTGGCAATGCATGCTTGCTGCTTCCAAGACGCCGTTGCGCTTTTCGTAGGCGTAGCTTGAGTGATGAGGCTTGATTTCTGAAAGGATGTGTTTATTGATCCAGCGCTGGACTTTGAGCAGCTCAGGACTCGGCGCGCATATGTATCTGAAGCGATCAGGCCGGTGTCCAGCGTTGTGCTTTTGGAGCATAAACACCGTATAGGCTTCGGTCTGATAAGTTCTACTGATAGTTCTGTGTAGGAAGGGATAGGGAACGCCGGTCAGGTTGGCTAGGTGCTTGAGAGAGAAGATAGGGGGGCAGTTTTCATGCATTTGAGCGGCGATCTTCACCGCGTTCTGCAGAACGTCTTCAGGAATGCCGGCGGCACGTCCTGCTTTGAGATATAGCTGAGGGCTCCAGCGTTTCATCTACCTTTAGATTCCGCCCTGGCGGATGAGAGCCTTGAAATAGCCAGACATCGATAGCGTCATTTTAAGGCTCCCAACCTCCTGTCAGCGTGAGCTCGTTCCAACGGATAGCAAAGTTTGCTTCCTTAACAACGTCCCGCACAACGTGCAGGGTTCTAGATTCCGCTACTGCGGAGCCCTCAGCTGCTCCGGATGATACGGAGCGAAGGGGTCGGGTGCTACAAAAAATTTAGCTCCCTCGCGTCGAAGCATCCTCATGTATTTTCGGCCAGCCAGCGTCAGGGCGCCCTGCGCCGTGATCCAGCCCCGCTTAACAGCTCGGTCTTTTGCAAGAAGCAGCAAGTCCAGCGATAGTGGCAGCAACCGGCGAAGATCAGCTGCTTGTTTTTTCTTTAGCGAGAAGGCTAGGAGGACGATCACTGCCAGTTTGAACGGGTTGCCGGCCCGCTTGAAACTCGGAGCGCTTTGAATTTCCGGAAGTCCCAGCGCGTCGAGCGCTTTGAGGATCAGAGGCGCCACGTCTACCTCGGTGGAGCGCCAGTAGTATTCAGTGACTCGTTTGGGGAACAACGGCGCCCAGCGTTTGGCACCTCGGTTTTTTTCCGACACGAAGATTGCCGGCATGTTGTTCGGTGCACCATGCTCGAATGCCAGCAGTGCAGCGGTGCGTTCGTGCCCTAAGGGCTTATCGCTGTGAGCTCCGTACGCCTCGCAGAGCGCAATCATGTCGTTTTGGTCGTAATCGAAGCTGTTGAAGAGGGTAGGGCACTCAGTCACCACGCGTACCTCAGGCGAGAAACGGTGCTTGCGCACGTTCGCGATGCCTTGCTCGGTACCGCTATAAGCCAAGATCCAGAATCTAATGAATTTGCCCGAGTACCAGCTCCGGATAGAAGCCACAACCCACATCGCATCCAGAATCTTTCTTGCTCGATCGCCGCTGCCGATGAAATCCGTTAGCACGACGAAGTTTTTCACCTTCGAGGTTCTGACGTTGTCAGCGGTGGGTTGAAGGAGAAAGCGTGCGGGGTTTTGCCGGCACAGGGTGTTGGCTATCCAGGCTGTCAGCGCCTCGCTGCCGATGTCTTGTGTCTTGTACTTGAGGGACTTGATTGCTTGGATTGCAGCGCCATAAGCCCTCAGGTGCTTCTTCTTGGATCGCCGACTGTAGGTCTTTTTCTGATGGTAGAGCGGTGGTGGAAGCTTGGCTTTTGTGGGTTGAAGTTCACGTTCGATGAAGAGCGCTGAAGGTTGCTTGAGCGGAAGCACTCTTCGGGTGAGTTTGACCATGCTGTCCTTGAACGCATTGAGCGGGCAATAGTTCACCGACTTGAGCAGCTTCTCGGCGAGCGCCCGGTCATTCGGACCTCGGTCGAACTGTGAGAGCCAGAGCTTGGCTTTTTCCTGCTGATCAACCTGCTGCATGGTTCTCCTTGAACACTACATGACGCTCAATGCCGATCGTTAAGTGAAGATACCGACTTTTTACGCTCTGGGGCAGCGTCGGCTGATCAACACTGCGATTATGCATCTTCTTCATTGATGCTCGATTTATGTGCGTGCGCTGTAAGCGTCCGCCCAACTCACCTTGCGTAAGTCAGACCGGTACCCACTGATGTGGCAGCAGTTGCCCAATCTCACTCGCCCGCAGTGTCGGTACCCAGGGTGCCGATAGTATCGGCCTTGAAGCGGACGGGACTTTCCAGGGGCTGCCAGTCCATACCTGCTTCACGCTGCCAGATTTCCAGTAGCTGCCTGGGAGAAAGCTGGCTGCCGAGACCATGCCAGGGGCTTGACCGACGTAGGCCATTTGTTCGACGAGATGGGCCATGGTGAGACTCCTTGAAATGCAGGACGGCATAGAGGCCGCGCCGAACGCAGCCTCTGCCTGGGAATGAATGAGGAATGCAGGGCGTGAGGAGGGAGTAACCGCGGCGCCGATCAGACTGGCAGGTTGAAGCGATGCCCGCACTCAAGGCAGAGATTGTTGGACAGCACATGGCGATCCAGCTTCTCGCCCAGCTGAGCGCCGAGCGCACAACCACCGGACCGCCGGCCAGGCCTCCGAGGATGGCCCCGGCGACTGTGCCGATGGTGACGCCAACAGGGCCAGCGACCAGACCGACAGTCGTGCCGACCTGACTGCCAGCGATGGCGGCATTGGCGCCGCGAGCGGCACCGACAGCGGCGCCAATCTTCATGGCAGCACACATCGAGGCGATCTTAGGGGAGCTACAGAGGGGGCACTGCAATGACATGGTGAAGGTCTCCGTGAAGGTGATGTCATGGCAGTAATGTGTGACTGAGATTTTTTGGAATGGTCACGGAATCTTGACAGCGAGTAGCCCGCCTCTCCTGCCTTGTAACTCAAACCGACTTGTAGTGGTCAATGAGTGGTTTTCCACTTTAGTTCAGACGGCGATTTTGAATATCGCGTTAAGTGATTGGAGCTGGGCTAGTGAGGTTTTGAGCCTCATCTATCCTTATCGCAGTGATTACGAGACTGAAACTATTTGCAGTCATATGACGTTGGTTTCTGACTGCGACCCCATGGCAAAAAACATTCGTGGCTGGATAAAAGCATGTCGCATCGTATGCGATCCAGTGCCCAGTTTGGAGTACGGCAGCCATCAGTGGCTTTCCCCTCTCGATGACGCGCTCTGGCCTCGGGGACACAATGCAAAGCCGCTCGTGGAGCGGAGTGCTCTGGTTCAAGGCATTTCCACTTGCCTGCAGTGTGAGGACGCTTTTGATCATGCTCCCTTTGGTTGGCCACTATCGTCAGGGGGCTGAATGAAGTCCGACGATGTGCCGCGTCCGCCTGGCGGCAGCGATAGGGGATCGCCCCCCAAAGCGGAGTCACGTACCCCCGAGATTCAATTGCCCAAGGGCGGCGGTGCCATCCGCAGCATCGGCGAGAAGTTCGCTGCCAATCCCGTCACCGGCACCGGCTCGATGTCGGTCCCCATCACCACTAGTCCCGGCCGCTTGGGCTTTGGACCCCAGCTATCGCTGTCCTACGACTCGGGTGCCGGCAACGGCCCATTCGGCTTCGGCTGGAGCCTTTCTCTGCCGTCGATCACCCGCAAGACCGACAAAGGCTTGCCGCAGTATTGCGACGCCGTTGATTCCGACGACTTCATCCTTTCCGGCGCGGAGGACCTGGTGCCGGTCTATCGGCAAGATCCCGACGGCACCTGGATCGCTGGCCGTCTGGGTCACCAGCGAGACGCGGTCGGGTTCTGGGTGCGGGATGCATCCGGCCGCCTAGTCGTGCACGAAGACGTACTCGACGGCTACAGCGTGCGGCGCTACCGGCCGCGCATCGAAGGGCTCTTCGCGCGCATCGAACGCTGGAGCAAGGTCGGCTCGCCGGACGACGTCCATTGGCGTTCGATCTCCAAGGACAATATTCTCACTCTCTACGGCCATGAGGCGAATTCACGCATCACCGATCCGCTCGATGCAAGCCGCATCTTCTCCTGGCTGATCTGCGAATCGCGCGATGACAAGGGCAACGGAATTCGTTTTCTCTACAAAAATGAGGATGGCGCCTACCAACCCCGGCCGGGTCAGTCCGATCCGTTCAATCAGGTCCACCAGCGCAACCGGGGCCTCGCCACCGATTCGCGCCGCACCGCGCAACGCTACCTGCAGCGGGTGCTGTACGGAAACCTTAAACCTTTGCTGGATGCACAGGGCCAGCGACCCCGGTATCTGAGCGATTTGTCTGATCCGCCGTCCGATACAGATGCTGACTGGTTGTTCGAAGTGCGCTTCGATTACGGAGAGTTGGACGAGGGCAACCCGACAGGCCAGCCGGAAAGGCCCTGGCTCTACCGACCCGATGCTTTCTCCAGCTATCGTTCGGGTTTCGAGGTGCGCACCTGCCGCCGCTGTGAGCGTGTGCTGATGCTTCACCATATCCCCGATCAGCCGGCGGGACCGGGCCGGGTGGGGCAACCTGGCTACCGGGGAGTGGTTCGCAGCACCGAATTCACCTTCGACGATGAGATCGACCCCAACCTCGCCACCCGGCCCGTCTACAGTTTCCTGAAGCAGGTGGTGCAAACGGGGTGGAAGCAGGAAGGCGGCTCGAGCACACGCCGCAGCCTGCCGCCGGTAGAGTTCACCTACGCTGAACCCATCGTGCAAGAGGTCGTCGAAGAGGTTGACCCAGCAAGCCTGGAAAACCTGCCCATCGGCTTGGACAGCGGCGCCTACCGCTGGACCGACCTGCATGGCGAAGGCATCCCCGGCATCCTCGCCGAGCAGGCCGGCGCCTGGTTCTACAAACGCAACTGGAGCCCGATTCCGCAGAAGCAGCGCGACGGCAGCGAGACCGTCAAGGCCCGCTTCGCCCCGCTCGAAACGGTCGCTCTCAAGCCCAGCGTGTCCTTGAGTACTGGCGCCGAGTTCATGGACCTGGCTGGCGATGGTCTACCCGATTTCGTCCTCATGGAAGGCCCCACCTCCGGCCTGTACGAGCACGACGAGGCCGAAGGCTGGCAGCCCTTCCGTCCCTTCACCTCACGCCTGAACCGCGACCTGTGGGATCCGAACCTGAAGTTCGTCGATTTGGACGGTGATGGCCACGCCGATGTGCTCATCACCGAAGACGAGGCCTTCGTCTGGCATGCCTCACTCGCAGAAAAAGGCTTCGGCCCCGCCCGACGTGTCGCGCAGGAACTCGACGAGGAGAAGGGCCCGCGCATCGTCTTCGCCGACGGTACGCAGTCCATCTACTTGGCCGACCTTTCGGGTGACGGCCTCACCGACATCGTCCGCATCCGCAACGGTGAAGTTTGCTATTGGCCAAACCTCGGCTATGGCCGCTTCGGCGCCAAGGTCACGATGGACGGCTCACCTTGGTTCGATAACCCCGATCAGTTCGACCACAAGCGCATGTGTCTGGCCGACATCGACGGCAGTGGTACCACCGACATCATCTATCTTCATCGAGACGGCGTGCGCCTGTATTTCAACCAGTCGGGCAACGGCTGGAGCCAGCCGCAGGTGCTGAAGGTCTTTCCGCGCATCGACGACCTCGGGAGCATCACGACCACCGACTTGCTTGGCAACGGTACTGTCTGCCTGGTTTGGTCGTCGCCCTTGCCCGGTGACGCGCGGCGCCAGATGCGCTACGTCAACCTGACGGGCGGCCGTAAGCCGCATCTGCTGGTCAAGACCGTCAATAACCTCGGCACCGAGACGCGCGTCGACTACGCTCCGTCGACCAAGTTCTACCTGCAGGACAAGCGCGACGGAAAACCCTGGATTACGCGCCTGCCGTTTCCCGTGCACGTGGTCGAGCGCGTCGAAACCTGGGACCACATCAGCCGCAACCGCTTCGTTACCCGCTACGCCTACCACCACGGCTACTTCGATGGTGAGGAACGCGAATTTCGCGGCTTCGCCATGGTCGAGCAGTGGGACACCGAGCAGTTCGCGGCCCTTGCCTATGAAGGCGCGCCGGCCGACAACATCGACGCCGCCTCCCACCTTCCGCCGGTCCACACCAAGACCTGGTTCCACACCGGTGTCTACCTCGGCCGTGAGCACGTCTCCGACTACCTCGCCGGCCAGTTGAGCGCCACCGACCAGGGCGAATATTTCCGCGAGCCTGGCCTCACGGACCTGCAAGCGCGGGCCCTGCTATTGCCTGACACCGGGCCTCCCGAAGGGCTCACGCTCGAGGAAGAGCGCGAAGCCTGTCGTGCCCTCAAGGGCTCAATGTTGCGCCAGGAGGTCTATGCCGATGACGCCGACCATCCCGCCGCCAAGCAAGAGCAGATCGAGCGTGCCCGCCGGCCCTACACAGTCACCGAGCAGAATTTCACCATACGCCTGCTGCAGCCACGAAGTTCCAATCGCCACGCCGTCTTCTTCGTCCTTGCGCGCGAGGCACTTAGCTACCACTACGAGCGCAACCCCACTGATCCACGTATCCAGCACGCGCTGACACTGGAAGTCGACGACTACGGCAATGTGCTCAAACAAGCAGCCATCGGTTACGGTCGACGCGCCATGCTGTTGTCGGAGCAATGGGATCGCGACCGCCAAACCACGGCGCTGCTCACCTACACCGAAATCCGCGTCACGAATCCCATCGACTCGTCCGACACGCACCGCAACCCGCTCCAGTGCGAAGCTACTACCTTCGAATTGACCGGCTACCCGGCTAGCGGACCAGCCAGCCGCTATAAGGCATCGGACTTGGTCGAGCCCGACCCTGCAAAGCCAACCCGCTTGCGCCACAAGTTCACAGTCCCAGAAGTCCCGTACGAGGCTACTGCCACCGGCAGCCAGCGCCGTCGTCCGATCGAATGGCTGCGCACGCTCTACCGTCGCGACGACCTGTGCGGCCTCCTGCCGCTCGGGGACCTGCAACCGCTCGCCCTTCCGGGGGAGAGCTACAGGCTAGTGTTCACCCCCGGTCTGCTCGCCCAGGTCTGCCAGCGTCCACGCCAGGGCCAGGCTCCCGAGCCGCTGCTACCTGATCCGGCTGCCGTGCTCGGCAATCCGGGCGGTTACCTGCAAAGCCAGGCCATCAAGGCGGACGGCCGCTTCCCCGCGGGCGATGCCGACGATCACTGGTGGATTCCATCCGGACAATCTTTCTACTGCCCGAGCCACGTCCATAACTGCGCGGCCGAGTTGGCCCAGGCACAACTGCACTTCTTCCTACCACGCCGATACCGCGATCCTTTCGGGCAGGACACCTTCGTCGACTTCGACGCTCACGACTTGCTGCTGGCAGAAAACCGCGACGTGCTCGGCAACCGCGTCACGGTGGATGCCAATGACTACCGCGTGCTGCAGCCGCGTCTGATCAGCGACCCGAACTGCAACCAGACCGAAGTCGCGTTCGACACGCTCGGCATGGTGGTCGGCACCGCCGTGATGGGCAAGCCGCTGCCCGCGCCGGTGGAAGGTGACACGCTCATCGGGTTTGTTCCCGACCTCACACAGGCCCAGCTCGACGGCTTCTTCAACGCCGCCGATCCGCACGCCACCGCGGCGGCGTTGCTGAAAGACGCCACCACCCGCATCGTCTACGATCTGGACCGCTTCCGTCGCACCAAGCAGGCCAAACCCGCCGACCCGACCCAATGGCAACCCGCCTGCGCCACCACGCTCGCCCGCGAAACCCACTCCAGCAGCTCGCTGCCACCGCAGGGCCTAAAGATCCAGATCAGCTTCTCCTACACCGACGGCTTCGGCCGTGAGATCCAGAAGAAGATCCAGGCCGAGCCGGGGCAGCTGGATGTCAACGACCCGCAGGCGCCCGTCGTGAGTCCGCGCTGGGTCGGTAGCGGCTGGACCATCTTCAACAACAAAGGCAAGCCGGTCCGCCAGTACGAACCCTTCTTCAGCGCCACGCACGCCTACGAGTTCGGAGTCATGGTCGGCATCAGCCCAGTGCTGTTCTACGACCCGGCCGAGCGCGTTATTGCCACGCTGTACCCGAACCACACCTATGATAAGGTGGTGTTCGACCCTTGGCAGCAGACCACCTACGATGTCAACGACACCTGCGCGCCTCGCGCCGCCCAACCGGGTGATCCAAGGCCACCGCAGACCGGCGACCCGCGTACCGATCCCGACATCGGCGGCAACGTTGCCGAGTACTTCAAGACCCAGCCCGCAATATGGCAGACCTGGCACGCACAACGCATCGGCGGTGCCTTGGGTGCGGACGAGCAAAGCGCGGCCGAACGTGCCGCTGCCCACGCCGATACGCCCACCACCGTGCACTTCGATGCCCTGGGCCGCCCCTTCCTGACCGTCGCGTACAACCGCGTGGTCTGTCCCGGCCACGACCTGAACAACACCAAAGACAGCTTCGCCACCCGCGTCGAGCTGGATATCGAAGGCAACCAGCGCGCCGTGCGCGACGCCATAAAGCAGGCGGGCGACCCGCTTGGCCGTGTCGTCATGCGCTATGCCTACGATATGCTGGGCAACCGCGTCCACCAGCTCAGCATGGAGGCCGGTGCACGTTGGATGTTGAACGACGTGGCCGGAAAGCCCATCCGCGCCTGGGACAGCCGTGGCCACAACTTCACCACCGCCTACGACGTGCTACGTCGTCCGGTCGAGCAAACCGTGCGCGGCACAACCAACGAGTCCGACCCGCGCACGCTGAACCGCGACATCCTGGTCAGCAGGATCGAGTACGGCGAGACTCTGGCCGACGCCGAAGCACTCAATCTGCGCACCCGCATCTACCGGCACTCCGATTCCGCCGGAGTGACTACCAATGCGCGGCTGAACGCCACTGGCAAACCGACCGAGGCCTATGACTTCAAGGGCAACTTGCTGCGCAGCACGCGTTACCTAGCCAGCGACTACACCGCAATCCCCGACTGGCTGCAAAACCCGAAGCTGGACGATGAATTCTTCGAAGGTAGCACCCGCTACGACGCGCTCAATCGCCCCGTCCAGTCCGTCACCCCGCACAGCAGCCTGGGACGCGGTAAGTTCAGCGTTATCCAACCGGTATTCAACGAGGCCAACTTGCTGGATCGGGTGGATGTGTGGCTGGAGCGCGTAGCAGAACCCGTCGCGTTGCTCGACCCGGCCAACGAGCCGACATCGCCGGTCGGTATAGTCAACATCGACTACGATGCCAAGGGTCAGCGCCTGCGTATCGACTACAAAAACGGTTCCAGCACCTTCTACTGTTACGACCCGCTCACCTTCCGGCTCACCCAACTGTTGACCAGGCGCAAAGCGACGGATTTCCCCGGAGATGAGCCGCAGCTCCCCGTCGCCGGCTGGCCGGGTAAGCAGGTGCAGAACCTGCACTACACCTACGATCCAGCCGGCAACATCAGCCACATCCAGGACGACGCGCAGCAAACCATCTACTTCCGGAACAAGCGTGTCGAGCCGAGTAATGACTACGTCTACGACGCCCTCTACCGGCTTATCCAGACCTCCGGCCGCGAACACTTGGGCCAGGGCGGTGCGCCCATCACCCATTCCTGCAACGATAATGGCCGCATAGGCCTTGTCAGCACCGATGTGGCCGGACGCTTCGCCCCCAACGACGGCAACACGATGGGCACGTACATCGAGCGCTATGTCTACGATGCCGTCGGCAACTTCCTGCAGATGCAGCACCGCGGCAGCGACCCAGCGCATGCAGGCTGGACGCGCGCCTACGACTACCTCGAACCCAGCCTGATCGAAGACGGCAAAGGCGGCGCGCCGCACAAGAGCAGCAATCGTCTGACCCGCACCACGCTGAACCCAGCGGGCAACATCCCGCTGCTGGAAGCCTTCCTGCACGACGCTCACGGCAACATGCTGCGCATGCCCCACTTGGGCGGCGGTGCGGCCGGGCCGAACATGTTCTGGGACTACAAGGATCAGTTGCGCCAAGTCGACAAGGGAGGCGGTGGAGCGGCCTTCTATGTCTACGACGCTTCAGGTCAGCGCGTGCGCAAGGTGTGGGAAAAGGCGCCGGGCCTGACGGAAGAGCGCATCTACCTCGGTGGCTTCGAGATCTTCCGCGAGCATGGCGGCCCCATCGGGGCCAATACCGCCACGCTGGAGCGCGAGACGATGCACGTGATGGACGACAAGCAGCGCATCGCCTTGGTGGAGACGTGCACGCTCGACACAGCGGGCAACGATCAGGCGCCTCGGCAACTGATCCGCTACCAGTTCGGTAACCACCTCGGTTCAGCCAGTGTGGAACTGGATGACCAGGCGCAGATAATTTCCTACGAGGAGTATGCGCCCTACGGTAGTTCGACCTATCAGTCGGTGCGCAGCCAGACGGAGACGGCTAAGCGATACCGATATACGGGGAAGGAGCGGGATGAGCAAACCGGCCTTTACTACCACGGGGCGCGGTACTTCGCGCCGTGGCTGGGACGGTGGGCTAGTTGTGATCCAGCAGCCTTAGCGGACGGGCCCAATCTATATCGCTATGTACGCAACACCCCAGCAGTGCTAACCGATCCTAGCGGCATGGATCCCGATCCCCGCGGTTACCAAGAGCGCTCGATCCAACTAGACATGAATCACGAGTCGTCGAGTGGAACCGTGAGTTATCGCCTGACCATAGAACTGCAGAGTCCGGACACACACGATCGATATTTCTTTAGCTCAAGCGGCGACATCACGGGCCTCCGTTCTTTACATCAGCAGCTATTGGGCAATACAGAATTCGCGGAAGCTCTTAGACCAGAGGAGCGGGAGAATTTGTTCTCGTCCCTCGAAAGCTTCGCGCAAACGGTAGGTCCCGTTCCGGCGCAAGATGTGTCCCCCAATCAAATCGAAGGAAGACCGAGCGCGCAAGTGGGTTTGGGGGAGCGAGGTTTGCAGGTGACTGGTGACACGGCGAGGGGTGTTGCTGTGGATCGCGCGCTCCCGCAGCGCTATCGACTAGAGCCTGCCCGTGGGGCCACGGTAACTGGAATACGCGACACTCAGACCGGTCGGATTCGGGGGACTCCGCCGCGGCCCGTTGGGGCTCCTGTAGTTCGTGTCGATCAGCCTCACGGAAGCACGAATTATCCTCACGTAAACGTCGAAACGCTCAACCCAGATCCACATATCCGGATCTCACCTGGCGCACTTCGCGCCGCGGCTGGCCTTGCGCGTGGGCTTGAGACAGTCGGTCGAGTTGCTAGACCGGTCGCGATCGTTACAGATACCGCGCGACTCGGCATTGCGGTGTATAACGACGAGGGCATAGGACGCAATACCGCGAGGACGGCAGCTAGCGTCGCCGGCGGCTGGGCTGGCGCCTTCGCCGGCGCATGGGTTGGCGCAAAAGCGGGAGCGGTTCTTGGTGGTTTGTTGGGTTCATTTGTTCCGGTCCTCGGAAACGCTGCGGGGGCCGCGATCGGAGGTCTCATTGGAGGAGTCATCGGGGGTATCACAGGCGGGTTCTTCGGCGCTTCCGCAGGAGAGCATGCTGCCGATGCACTATTGGAGTAAGCGCCAATGCCCAACCTTATCGTTGCATACGACAGTTCTACCACGGGATTTGAATGTCGCGTCGAAGGCTGGCTCGATAGTCCTGAAAGGAAGCATGAATGGCAGCAGATTGTTGTCGCGGTTCTTCGCTATGCATTCTTGTCAAGATCGGCCTCCTTGATCACCACGTCTCCAATGCCGTGGTCAGTTGGGCATGAGTTCCCCGAGCCTAGGAGCTTGCGAACCAACCAGAGCAAGTACTTGGTGAATCGGGTCGATCGGTGCAGCTCAGACTTACTTGCAGTGGTAGCAGACAGCGAGGACTTCCAGAGAGGACTGCTTTGCCTTTCGGTGCTGCGCACGGTTCGAGAAGAGCACTTGACCACCGCAAGTCTGATGCTGACTACGACGGTTGTTGATGACCCGGGAGCGGATTTCGAAATTCTGATCTTGTTAGATGACTCACGCCGGATTCGTTGGTTGCATCCAAGCAAAGATCCAAAGCCTCTGGCGCATGAGGTTCGACTCGTCGCAAAGAGATTGGGATGGCAAGTCTTGCAATGACGTAAAAAACGACGTCGGTGTTAAAGGCGCTCACGGAGCATAGGAAGCGATGAACTTTACCCCCCCAAAGATTCTTCATCGGCCTGATGGACTTCTTCTCCATCCTGCTGCCGGGCGCACTGCTCACATCGCTTCTGTTGGGCGAGGTGGGCCCGGTCATGCTGGGGGATCGCTATGCCAAGCTCGATGGCGCGCAAGCCTGGGCCGCTTTCCTGTTCGCGAGCTGTCGCTTCGGCCAACTGGTCTTTCTATTCGGCTCCTGAGAGGTCGAGTTCTACGACTGGACCTCACATGTAGCCACGTCGAAGACCGCCTGCGTGACCACTTCGAAGCCAAACCTAATCCGTGGGCGGAGCAACTGAAAGTGAAATAGCGACGCCGTCTCGACCGAAAAAATTGGAATCTTCCAGATTCAGGAGGACAACATGGCAGCCGACAATGGATTGAAAAAAAACGACTCGAAAATCGAGATGTTCCATTTCAATCTGCGCACCAAGAAACAGCAGAAGGAGTTCGCGGCGACCTTTCGCAAGCACAACGGCGACTGGCAGGCAATCAAAACCGAACTGAAGGGCAGGGAAGGCTTCGGCGATCAGTTGATCGGCGTTCTTGAATTCACGCACGATCTGGCGGCGTGGAGCCGCGGCAACTCCGCGCTCGTAACGGCGTTTCAGAACGACCAGCAAACCAATTCGCTGCGTGACATCGCCCTGACGCTGAACAAGCCGGCGTTCATCATCCGGATCGAAGCCGCCGCACCGGGAAATACCGAAGCTGAGAAGCGCACCTACGCGTTGAACCTGCGGCGCGATCTGTTCCGGCGCGAGCCGTCGGCGATGCTGGTGAACATGATCAAGGACCCGCAGTTGCCGTTCCTGAGCGATGCGGTTGGCGCGAATATCGCCGCGGTGCTGAGCAAGCGGCCCGACTTCAATATCAAAACCACGTCGGTGTACGAGCTCGTCAGGAACGACGATGTTTTCAAGGATATTTCGGCGGATGCCCAACCCGCCGTCAAGGGGGGACTGAAAACACTGCAGCGGCTGGCGGCGGTCAGTTCGGAGCCGGATGCGGTGCCGGCGCTATACAACGCCAAGATCCAATCGGCGATGCAGATCGGCGCGCTGCCGAAGGCGCAATTCGTCGCGGCCCTCAAGGACAGCGACCTCGACGCGCAAACGCTGGCGCAGATCCACAACAACGCCCAGCAGACGCGCGCGCGCAACGAAAGTTTCCTGATGTCGATCCGCGAAGCCGCGCAGCCGACCCATGTCGCGCTGATCGATAGAAGCCTGAATGCCAACGTGCATTTGCATGCGGAAGCCATGCAGCCGGTGGGGGTAGCGGTTGCGGAAAAATCCGCGCAGGCCTACGCGCAGGAAAAAATCGCGCAGCACAATCTTTCGTGGGATCTACTGTTCGGCGATACCGATTTCTGCGAATGCGGTGAATGCAACTCCGTCTACAGCGCGGCCGCCTACTTCGTCGAGTTGCTCAATTACCTGCGCAACAACAATCTCGATCCCGCGGCGAGCGGGCCTCTGTCGATCAAAGCCAACCCCCGCGATATTTCTGGCACGCCCCTGGAGAAACTGTTCGACCGCCGGCCTGATTTGGGTTGCCTGCAGCTGACCTGCCAGAACACCAACACGCTGATCCCGTATGTGGATCTTGTGAACGAAGTGATGGAAAACTACGTCGCCTTCAAGAAACTGAAGCAGTTCAACGTCGCCGATGAAACCAGCAGCGAGTTGCTGGCCGAACCGCAGCACACCGAATACAAGGCGTATTGCATCCTTAAGAACGAGGTCTATCCGTTCACGCTGCCTTATCATCAGCCGATCGATGCGGTGCGAACCTATCTGGAATTTCTCGAAACCAGCCGCCATGCGTTGATCGACACCTTTCGCAAAAGCACGCTTGGCACCGATGCGGAATTGTCCGCGTTGAAGGATGAAGCGCTCGACCGCGCCGCGGACGCGGAGTTTCTCGGCCTGACCAACGAAGAGTACGTCATTCTCACGAAGGAGAGTTTCGAAAGCATCGAGCTGATGCGCAAGCTCAAGAACAATCCCGCGCTGGGCGCGCAGGAATACTGGAAGATGATCGGCGGCAAGCCTGTGCACGAATACTACGGATATGCCGATGCCGCGATGATGCTCGGCGGCGATGGCCTGACGCAGATCAAGCGCGAATTTTTGCGTCGCACCGGCATCGACTATTTAGATCTGGTCGATCTGCTGAAAACGCAGACGATCAATCCCAGCCTGCCCCGCGGCCGCGTCAAGAGCATCACCGAAAGCCTGCATTTCAGCTATCGCTTCCTGCAGAACTACGCCAAGGTCCATGGCCTCGAAGCCATGGCCGAATTTCTAGTGAAGGGCGAGAAATTCGCCGAGCTGCTGCCGGCGCTGAAGGATAAAGTCGCATTGCTCACGGATCGAAAAACGTTGTCGTGCCCGGCGGCGTGCGACGACGATCTCGACATCAGCGACAAGGACCTGATCTGTTGGGTCAAATGCTATTTCGAGAAGATCGGCAAGATGATCGTGATCGAAAGCGGCCGGGGCTGCGCCAACGGCGAAATCGTCGCCGCCAGCAATGCCGATGCGATCGCGGGCAAAACCTACCGCATCATTGCCGTGGTCAGGGACTGCGAAATCCTCATCAATTTGGGCGACCGGCAGACCGCCGTCGGCAGCATCGAAAAGCTCACCGGTAAAATCACCTTTGTCGACGCCGAGGCCGATCCTGAGGCGCTCAAGGATTATGTATTTCTTGGCGCAAACGGTGAAAAAGGCATTTTCCTCGTCAAGGATGGCGAGGTTTATCTGATCTATCTCGAACAAAAAGACAGCTGCAACCTCGATACGGCGCTGCTGCAGCACCTGGACGGAACGTCTCTGACCGAAGCCGAATACGACAGGATTCACCGCTTCATCCGGCTGTGGCGCAAGCTGAACTGGACGATCGCGGAAATCGATCATGCCATCGTCGGCTTGAGCGTGGCGGACAGCGAGTCCTGCCCGGACGGCACGGCCGGCGAAACCGGAGCGACACTGTGCGGCGATAATTCCGACGAATGCGACGAATGCGACGAATGCGGCTGCGATAACTGCGGCGATTGCGCGCAGGACCTGTGCCGCGACATTTTTGATATCAACCCGCGGCTCATTCACCAGCTGGCCGCAGTCGTCGAGCTAATCGATCGAACCGGACTGGAACTCGCCATGCTGCTTGGTTTCTGGACCAATATCGGCACCGCCGGCGAGCAAGCGCTGTATCGGCGCCTGTTCCTCACCCACAATATCATCAGCATCGATCGCGGGTTCAAAGCCGATACCAACGGCAATTACCTCACCACGTCAGCAAAACTGAGCGAGCACCTGCCGGCGGTGATGGCTGCGCTCAATCTGTCCGCCGACGATATCCAAGCGATCATCGCCAGCGTGGGCATCAGCGACGAGTTGACGCTCGGCAATCTCTCGCTACTCTATCGCTATCGCCTGCTGTCGAAGGTATTGGGGCTGCATGTGCCGGCCTTTCTTGCGGCGCTGCCGCTGTTCGGCGATGTCTTCAAGGACGCCGACGCCACCCTCGAATTTATGGAGCGCTGGAGTCGGATGGACGGGGCCGGCTTCACGTACCAGCAGCTCAACTACATCATTTGCGACAGCGACGACGCGCGGAAACCGTTCGTGCCTAATCAGAAAGCCGTCCTGCTGCTGAGCAAGAATTTGTATGATGGTCTCAACGAGATCGACAAAACTCATCAGGATCTGGCGGCCGATCCGGATATTGCCGACGCGGCCACGCGTCAGTTCAACATCCAGCAGAAGGCCAGCGCCAATCTCGTGCGGGGGAAAGCGAGCCTGCTGTTCGACGTCGCCATCGTCGATGAGCTCATCGCACTTCTGGAGGGCACGTCGGTCTACACAACGTACGCGCCCAAGAATCTGAATGTCGCCCTGGCCGACGACGCCACGCTCAAGAGCAAACTGGTTTACGACAAAACGCTCGGCAGCGTGCAGATCACCGGCATCCTGACCGATGCCGAAGCCAACGATTATAGAAACCTGAGCGGCGATCTGGGCTGGACCAATGCGCTCAAGCGTATCCAGCGGCAGCAGGCAAAGGCCTTCAAGGAAATGCTGTCGGGTGTGTTCGACGGCGAGAAGACCCGTTCATCGGCCGACAAAGCCGCGCTCGAAGCGGTACTGAAAGCTGGCGACGTCCGGGTCGCGGTCGAGGCAATACCGGACGGCGATCCCGATCCCAACTCGGCGCCGCAAAAGCGTGTCGCGTTCCTCGCGATATTCCTGCCTTATTTGCGCCAACAGCTGACACACCGCTTCGTCATCGACAGCCTGGCCGCGTTCGCGAACCTCGAACCCGCGCAGACCGACTTGCTAGTGTCGAGCGTGCTCAGGCAGGGTGCGCCGGCCCAGCCGATCTATCACGTGTTCGAACAGATCAAGGACAGCGCGCAACCGGCCGCGGGCAACTGGAGCGGTTTTCTGATCACCCCTGCCGACGCCGATGTCACCTTCATCGCCCGCAACAGCGACGTCGCGCCTGTCGTCAACATCGACGGCGCCGCGCTGAATTTCACGGTACAGGAAGATTCGACCAACGAATGGTGGAGCGATACGCAGCATCTGACAGCGGGCAAACTTTATAAGCTGACGACGACCGGTGTCGGACTCGAAAACCTGTTCTGGAAAACCCCGGCTTCCGCGATTTCGGCAATTCCGTCGTCGGCGCTCATTCCGGATTTCGCGCCGCAACAGGCCACACCTGCGCTGGCCGCGCTGGTGAAGGCGGCGCTTCTGGTGACAGGTTTCGAGCTGAGCGTCGACGAAATCGGATTTCTCGATAGCCACAAGGCCCATTTCGACGGCCTCGATTTCAATGCGTTCAGCCTGATACATTGGCTGCGGCTAGAGGCGTACACGCGCCTGCGCAATTCGCTGCCGCAAGCCGCGATCAACTTCCTCAACTTCCTGCATTGGACAAATGATGCCGCTGCGGATGCAAGCGAGCTGAGCGCGAAAATTGAAACCATCACGACTTGGAAAAAAACGCGCATCGATAAGCTGATCGCCAGCGACCACTTCAATCTCGCCAAACCTTCCGACTATTGCAACGAAAAATATCTGCTCAAACTGCAGAAAGCGCTGCAGATGGCCGACAAGATCGGTATCGATATCGATCTGCTGTTCGACTGGGCGGTGCCGACCTCGCACTTCCAGAAGACCCGCACCATTGCGGACAACATCAAAAAGGCCATACGCGCGCGCTACAACCAAACCGACTGGGAGCAGGTGGTCAAGCCGCTGAACGATACCTTGCGTGGGCACCAGCGCAACGCACTGACCGCGTATCTGTTGCAGCAGTCCGAGCTGATCGCCTGGGGTGTCACCGACGCCGACGGTTTGTTCGAGTATTTCCTCATCGATGTGCAGATGGATGCGTGCATGGAAACCTCACGCATCAAGCAGGCGATTTCGTCGGTACAATTGTTCATTCAGCGCTGTTTTCTCGGGCTGGAGGAGGAATTCAGCCATATCGCGCCGGATATCCTCGATCGCAAACGCTGGGACTGGATGCATCGCTATCGTGTCTGGGAAGCGAATCGCAAGGTATTCCTGTATCCCGAGAACTGGATCGAAAGCAATCTGCGCGACGATAAGAGCGTTTTTTTCAAGGAGCTGGAAAGCGAACTGCTGCAGAAGGATATCAACAGCCAGAATGTCGCCGAAGCGCTCAAGTCGTATCTCTACAAGGTCGATGAAGTCTCGAACATGGAGGTGATCGGCCTTTACATCGACGGCACCCGAACCGGCACGCAATGGAGCGAAAAGGCCCGCATGCATGTGTTCGCGCGCACGCGCAATGCGCCTTACGTCTTCTATTATCGCTATCTGGCTCTCGACGAGATGAACTGGTATCCGTGGGATAAGATGCAGATCGATATTCCGAGTTTCGATCTCGAAAATCCGAGCACCCACCAGGTGACGGGCAACGGCTGCTATCTGGCGCCGGTGGTCTGGAACGGACGCCTGCTGGTGTTCTTCCCGCAGATCATGAAAAAGACCCGCTCGGCGACCAACGGCAACAAGCAGGTCAGGGCCGTCGCCGATGACACCATCCAGTCGGCCCTGCCCGTCGAGTACTACGAAATTCGGATGGCTTGGAGCGAATATCGGAACGGCAAGTGGACGCAGAAACAATTGTCGAACAACGTGCTGTCGATCGATATCACAACAGGTCGCCGGATCGATCTGTTTTCCTTCGTCCCGGACGTATCGAGCAGTCGCGTGATCGTCCGCGTCGAAGATCATACCACCGACGACATGTTCACCTTCAAAGGCTTCACGTTCACCGGCAGCAAGATCGAAGATGACAAGGACGTGGGCTCCGTGTCCAGCACGCTGCCGACCAGCATCAATACGGAATTCGGTGCGACCGCGTTCCAGCGCAATGTCAATACCAATGCCGTCAAATCGTTGCAGCTGAGCAGTAACAATTGGGGCAACGACGACGCGACCTTCACCGTGAACCAGAACAAGGTGCAATTCAATTTCGACAACAGTGGTGTCGCCTCCAGGTTTTACTTTGCCGAATCGAACGACCTGCTGAAACTGGCCAATATCGGCAAGCTCGATGCGTTTTTCGAACACAACCTGGCGATGGCGGCCAACGAGTTCGGCTGCTGGAGCGATGGCGAAAACCATCTCTATCACGAGCTGAAGCAGCCCTACGCACTGTACAGCTGGGAACTGTTCTTCCACACGCCGATCCTGCTGGCCGACGCGCTGAGCAAGGCGCAGCAATTCGAAGAGGCCATGAAGTGGTTCCACTTCGTGTTCAATCCGATCGCCGACGGCAGCGACGACAGTCGGTTCTGGCAGTTCAAGCCATTCAAGGATGTCGACAGCAAACGCATTCTCGACAGCATCTTCAACAGCCTGAAATCCAATACCGCATACGCGGCGATCAACGAATGGCGCGACAAGCCGTTCATGCCGCATGTCGTCGCGCGCAGCCGCCCGGTTGCGTACATGAAATGGGTGGTGATGAAGTATGTCGACAATCTGCTGGCCTGGGGCGATTACCTGTTCCGGCAGGACACGATCGAAACCATCAATCAGGCTTCGCAGCTCTACGTACTGGCGGGCCACATCCTCGGGCCCAAACCGATGATGATTCCGAAACGCGGGAAAGTCGAACCGCAGACCTATCTCGGCCTGCTGGACAAATGGGATGCGTTCGGCAACGCCATGGTGGAATTGGAGCTGGCCGCGCCCTCCAGCAATCAGACGGAGTTGCCGTTCGCGATGGTCAATGGTGAGCTCGCATTCGCTAATGTGTACGGCACCGCGTCCGCGCAGTATTTCTGTATTCCGAATAATCCGAAACTCATGGGCTATTGGGATACCGTCGCCGACCGACTGTACAAGATCCGCCACTGCCTCAATATTGTAGGTGTGTTCCGCAAGCTGCCGCTATTCGAGCCGCCAATCGATCCTGCGTTGCTCGTCAAGGCGGCAGCGCAGGGGCTCAGCATCGCTTCGGTGCTGAACGACCTCAACACGCCGATGCCGAACTACCGTTTCTACTATTTGCTGCAGAAATCGCTGGAGCTTTGTAACGAACTGAAGGCGCTCGGCAGCGCCGTGCTATCGGCGCTCGAGAAAAAAGACAACGAGACCATCTCGCTGATTCGGGCCAAACACGAGAGCGTGATGCAAAACCTGGTTATGGAGATCAAGAAAAAACAACTGGACGAGGCACAGAAGAATATCGAGAGCCTGCAGCAGAATCGCAAAGGTCCCGAAGCGCGCATGAAGCATTACCTAAAGCTGAGCGGATTGGACGAAAGTCTCATACCCAACAGCGCGACCGATTTCAGCGAGATCGCCAACGAGATCGTCACCGTCGACGGCGATAGCGGCCTCAAACTGATCGCCTACGAAAAAGAAGACATGGACAAAACCGGGCAGGCGCAAAGCAAACAACAGGATGCCGCGCAACCGGAGAAGCTCGCCAGCATCATGCACATCATTCCGTCGTTCGGCGCCAAATTCCAACCGCTCGGCGTGGGCGGCTCGATCAGCTTCGGCGGTTCGAACCTCGGCGCGGCGTTCCAGGCGTGGGCCAAATTCGTGCAGCTCGACGCGAGCGAGCTGACCTATGGCGCCGCCAATGCGGGGAAAAAGGCTGGTTTCACGCGGTCGTTGCAGGAGCGCGTGTTCCAGGCGAATGCCGCCGGTTACGAACTCAAGCAAATCGACAAGCAGATTCTCGCGCAGCAGATTCGCATTGATATGGCGAACCAGGACATCGCGAACCAGCAGAAAATCATCGACAACGCGGTCGAGGTCGAGGACTTCCTGAAGAACAAATACACCAACGAGGAGCTGTACACCTGGATGCGCGGCAGCCTGAGGACCTTGTACCGTCAAGTCTACAACCTCGCCTATGACCTGGCGAAAAAGGCCGAGAAAACCTATTGGTTTGAACGCGGCCTAACCAATGCCAACTTCATTCAGTCGGGTTATTTCGATGCCGGCCGCGACGGTCTGCTCGCCGGCGAGCAGCTTTATGTCGGCTTGAAACAGCTGGAGGCGGCCTATCAGAGCGAGCGTGGCTACGATTACGAAATCACCAAGCATATCTCGCTCTACCAGCTTGATCCGCTCGCGATCATTCAGTTGCGCGAAACTGGACGCTGCGAATTCGTGCTACCGGAGGTGTTGTTCGATCTTGACTTCCCGGGACATTTCAAACGCCGCATTAAGACGCTGTCGCTGTCCATGCCGTGCATCGTCGGACCTTACACAGGTATAAACGCCACGCTGCGGCTGCTGGAAAACAAATTCCGCAACACCGCTATCGGCGGAAAGGCCTATGTCGAAAATACCGATGGTACCGATGGTACCGATGGGCGCTTCAGCACCAGCCTGATACCGATCAGCGCGGTTGCGGTCAGCTCCGCGCAGAACGACAGTGGCACGTTTGAGTTGAGCTTCAAGGATGAGCGCTACCTGCCATTTGAAGGCGCCGGCGTCGTCAGCAAATGGCATTTGGAACTGCCGTCCGTGAGGCAGTTCGATTATCAGAGTATCGCCGATGTTTTCATTCATCTCCGATACATTGCCAGCGAGGGCGGCGAGCATCTCAAGGCTGATGCAGGAAAAACCGTGACGAACCAGCTTGGTTTGATGCGGCAATCGCTCAATGAAACCGGCCTGCATATCCCACTAGACATGCAGCACGATCTGCCGAATGAGTGGAATACATTCAAAAGCACCGGCTCGGTTGTACTCTCAATCGCCAAAGCGCGCCTGCCTTACATGGCACAATTGGTGAAGAGAACGGCCATCGAATCGGTCATGTTCTTGGCTCGCACGGCGGAGGCGCAGTCATTAGTGCCCATAAAAGTTGATGACAACGTGCTGGCTCTACAGAAAATTAGCAAAGACCTGGCGCTGTGTCGCGGCGTTAGCGAGGGTATTCTGCTAAACAAAGAATTTACGCTGTCCGCGGAAAGCCAGCCGCTATCCGCCATTCAGGGGCTGATGATTGTCGTGAAATATTCGGTACAGAATTAGTGCCGATGTTTTGCTATTTCACATTGAACATTGGGCTTTCTTCTCAAGGCTCGATCACAGAGAGGCACGCATGCCTTCAAGGCCATTTCGCATTTAAGACAATGACTAAGCGGAGGATCAATCCGGAGTGGAGCGCTGTTTTCCGCAAGATGCAGTCGCACGCATTGAGGCTTCCTGACAGTCCCCGATTGTACCACAAAAGTCACAACACCGGTGCTCAGTTGAGGTATATGGAGGCATTTGCTCATGGATAACCGCAGCGGTTGGTGCGCAGGGCATGTCTGGGGCTAGCGAGAAATAGAGTTGGCGATGCTGAGCGAACTGGGTGGCCGCCTGCCGTGCCCTCTGCGTTACACCCCATTTGACCCAGAACACCAGTGACCGGGGCAGGCCCTCCACGGCCGCACGACGCGTCAGTACCCAATGAGGGAGTAACAGCAAAGCAGGCTTCCGAAACGATGCTGGTAGGCGCTGCTGGAGGGGCATCCTTCAGCCTCATCAATCACCAGGCCCGATAGGTATCCGCTGCGTTGGTAGATGGTCTTGAGAACTTGCAACATTTCGTCATCGGGCATCCGATAGGAACGTGTTTCAATGATCGATTGAGCGGCCTTGAATAAGATCGAATTCACGATAGGGCGGAAGGCGTCATTCGCCCGAATCCACTCATCAGGCGGGTTCTCAACACGCGTCTGTTTTAGCTTAAAAGAGTTGTGGTTCCAGACGTTGTTGCCGATGTATTTTTCGTTGATCAACACCTGATGCACGGTTCCCCGAGACCACGATCTTGCGCGGTCGTTGAGTACACCCTGGGCATTCAGCCAATCGGCAATCTCACGTTCACTTCTGCCTTCCTCGACGAACAAACGATAGATGTGCTGCACTATTTCGACTTCGCCCGGTGGGCCCGGCACCAAGATCACTCGGTCTGTCTGGATGCTTTTGTGTTCGCCTATCTGCAGCTCATTTTTGGGTGAGCCGCGACTATCTACTAACTGCCGTCGGAGCCCAAACCCTGCTGGGCCACCTTGGCGGTACCCCAACTCGATAAGTCGAGACTGCCCCGCAAAGACTTTCACTGACAGTTCGCGGCTGTACTCGCCTGCCATCATCCGCTTCACGCTCTTGACGATGTTGGAGACAGGGGATCCGTCGTTGGTGAATTGCTCTGCACAGTATTGAACGGAAACTCCGGCTTGGCGGCAGCGAACCTCATAGCTCGCGCTCACGTCAGGATCCTGAAAGCGCCCCCAGCGGCTGACGTCATAGACCAGGACAGTGGAGTAATCAGCACGACCGTTCTCCACATCGAAGAACAGCTGCTTCAGGGCATCTCGACCCTCCAGGCGCAGGCCGCTTTTACCCGCGTCGGTATAAACCTTGTTGATCTCAAGATCGTGGGTAACAGCGTATAGGCGAATGGTATCGAGCTGATTCTCAGTCGAGTATTGCTGATGCTCAGTGGACATCCGAACGTACGCCGCTGCCAAGGCCGTGCTCGGGTCATTGAGTGTATTACCCACACCAATGAGATTCTGCATCTACAACATCCTCAACTTTCTTGCGGCCAGCAAGGCGTCGTCAGAGCCGTTTCAGTTACTGCGCTTTTTCGATATGGCTCTAAAGAAGGTAGAAGATCGGGGAGGGAAAAATGTTCACGAAAACGGCCAATTCTTTTCTGGTTCAACAACAGTACGCCTCCGGTATTGCCAGAGCGCTGAAAATGGAGCTCGGAGAAACACACCAAGCCACCAAAACGCTGATGCGCTGGACGAACGCAAATGAGAGGACAGTCAAGAACTGGATGGCAGGAAGCAGCGGCCCGCGAGGGGAGCACCTAGTGGCGTTGGTCAAACACTCTGACCTGGCGCTGGCAGCGTTTCTTGGCATGGCGGAAAGACCGCATTTGTTAACTGCATCGGAGCTTCCCTTACTCAGACAAAAACTCCAATCGGTTATAGAAGGGATAGATTTATGTCTTTGTCAGGGGAGGCATGAATGAACGTTATCTGCCGACTTAGGCAATGGGCCGCTTATGGCCGATTTCTGCCAAGCTCAATAGATGATGGCCTTATGATTCTAATGTGCCACTCCTTGAATGCTCGAAAGCCAGTATCATGGTTTTATGTCATCCATGAGACTTCAAACATGCTCAAGATTCATTCGGCGACCATTTCCGTATCGATGATTTTCGCCACTTTGGTTGGCTGCGCCGAGAAGCCCGTGCTCGTCGATAATGGGCCAGTCCGAATTCAGTCGTCCTTAATCAATGGTCGGATGCAGGAAGGTTGGAAAGGTACGGTCAAGGCCATTTCGACTGACTCCCATACCGAGATGGCCGATTTCGTCAACGAATCGCTGAAGAATGCCAAATACAACGTCGTGCACGGAGACTCCGATCTCACCTATTCGATTCGTGAGATCTATGCTGGCCCAGCTTCTGAGTACAAAGAGGCCCTCACTGGTACCGGCGCAGTCCTGGCAACAGGTGCGTCTGTGGCATTGTCGGTAGCGGCTTGCGTGGCTCTGAACGCGTGTTCATCGCCAGGCGTGCTCGGCAACGGCGTGGCCATGAACCTGACCGCGGCAACAGATGCGGCTAATAGCGCCAACGGGCAGTCAGTCGAACAGCTGAACAAGACCAACCTGGTAATTCACAGCGTTTGCCTGAGTGGGCGTGGATGTGCAAGTTCGGCAGCTGCTTCTTCTGATTCTGCCCTGTCCCTGGATGATCTTCGCAAAGAAAATGCCCAAGTGGGGCTGACCACCTCGATGCGACTCACAAACAATTACTAGTATGGCGTCCGAATCACGACCATTGAAGCCGGCTACGCTGGCTTCGTCGTTTGAGGGCTTGTCACCATGGACGGCATACCGCCACACGAAACCACCAAGGGGTGTAAGTTTCCTCACAGCCCTTGGGGAATTCAGTTCTGCGGGCGAGCCGCGGAGTTCAGCGCATCGATAATCTGGGTAGCTTCAGGGAAGCCGAAGAGTGCGACCGTCTTGTCGACATTCACCGGACTAGTCTCCTCGACGTTGCGTGTCAGCACTGTCCTGCCAGACAGCATCTGTTGCATCAGCTCTGCTTCCTGTTGAGGGGTAAAACCCTGTTCGGCGGCCGCGAGTACAGGGGCGCCCTTGTCAACGCGCAGCCCGATGTTGGACTTTGGATAATGGCGATATCCTACGGTAATAGAGTGGCCGGCATCCCCAGCGGTGCTTACAGTCAAATCCGCACGGGAAAATGAACACCAGTGCTTATCAGTCATCGCATCGATATCGCAGCGCAGCTGCCAATTGTCGGTGTAGGAGGCAGAAATATCCACTGTGCTCGTGGGCAGCCCTTGCACCAATCCGCTCCCATCTGAGTAGTAGAACCGATATTTTTTTCCGTTCAGCGTTCCCGTCTCTATCCGATCAGAAACATTCTGCATCGACCGCAAGTCGAAATCGACCGTACAGACCACCCTGCCACCGGGAATGACCGGACCATGAACCCTTATCAGCTCATCGGATGCAACGATCGGTTGGTTCTTTCTGAAGCTCGACCCGTATTGAGTTTCTTGACAAGGTGCGGCACTGACATCAGCGACTACGACGACAAAAGCAGTGATTATCGTAGCGGCACAAAGAGGATAATTGAGCATCCTTTCAATCCATAGTCTGATAAGGCGGGTTCGCCATCATAACGCCACCATGACAAAGGGAGCTAGCGGGGCCCTTGCGTTACCTGCTCAGAGCTTCGTTCATGCATGGAGATTAGCGCTGCATTACGTGTAATGCATAACATGCGTCGTTGCGAGCAGCACTACTCTTGCGCCTCGCTAGCGTGCATCAAGTCGTGCAAAGCAGTGGTCACAAGTGTCCACTCTGGCCGATCGCTGCCTGTCGCGAAGGGCTGAAACCGACCCAATATAGCCGTTCAGTCCAAGTCTGGCCGTTTTTCTGCCCGTCGCGAGAGCCACAAAAAGACCACGGTGGACATTGAGAGCTTCACTACCCGCTCCTGACCAGCAGCCGTTTCTGATCTGTAGCAGGCAGTTTTAGCCCGATACTATCACTGCCCAAGGTCTATTCTACGTTGCACGGTATGTTTGATTTGTGAGGTGTTGAGATCGGATTTCGGTTTTATGTAGTCTGCGTCTAAACTACTGCGTAAAAATTTTCAGGGTGTTAAGCAGGCTCAAGAGTTAATGTTATTCAATCGCTGTGGCTCGTCGTCTCTTGATAAGAAGTCAATGGTGTAATATTGCACTATTGTGTTTCTCGTTCTTTGTGTCAGCGTGGCATTGTACTTGCTGCGGCGCTCGTGCGAGTGCTCTGTTGTCGTTTGCTGGCACGTTATTTAATCACCCGAGGCAGATATTGTAGTGCTCGATATTTGCCAAAATTAAGATTTAGTAACGTATTGGAACCATCAGTTGTGCGCATCGTTGGTGGGCATGCCGCACTGTATAAGGACTATGCTTTGCGAGGTTAGGCATTTGCAAAATCAGAGGTCCTCATGAGTGAAGTCTTTCATGATCATAAGCGTGTGGCGGCAGCAATAGCGGCCGTTGTCGATGCCGTAGGGCGACAGGGCTTTTATGCCATCGTGCTTGAGACGCTGGGACAATATATTGACTGTGAGCGCTGGCTCGCTATCAAGTACAGCAGGTTTTCTGCCCCCGAATTCATCGTCAACACGTCATTGAGCCACGAGGCGGTTACGCAATACATGAATCACCTCTATAGGATCGACCCTCTGCTTCGGCTAGTGACTGAAGATCGTGTGCCCTCTGTGGTCACGTTTTCACTCTTGCAAAGCGAGGATGAGTCCAATGTTTATTACGATGAAATATTCAAGTCGGGGCAGATTCTGGACGAGTTGACGCTGATGCTGCCTGTCATCGGTGGGGGGTATCTGGGTTTCTGTTTCGATCGCGAATACACCCTGTTCAACGAGGATGAAATCGCCTTTTTCACCGCCCTATACCCGATCATCGTCGCTGCTCATGCCGCGCACATGCGAACGGAGTTTATGGAGGGGCTCGGTGCGCTGTTCGGGAACGGAAAGGTTGGCGTACTTACATTAGGAAGTGATAACAGGGTCATCTACCAAAACCCCGCATGGCAGGCCTTGACCGGTCATGCCTTCGGAAACGAAAAGTTGGAATTCATATTGAGTCAGCCTGAACTGATAGCGGTTCACGTTGAGGGCTTGATTGCTCACTGGGAATACTCCAAGAATGTATCCGCTTCTGCTGCGAGCGTCAGAGCAGTATTTCTCGAACAAAAAAGCCAAGGGTATATACAAACGGATGTAAAAGAGTTCTTCGAGCAATTCTATGATACTTATCACCTCAGCCCTCGCGAGCGGCAACTGGTCGAAAAAACCTTACGCGGATATTCGATGCCAGTGATCGCAGAAAAACTGAATCTTAGCCTGGGAACAGTCAGAAATTATAAACAGCGGTTGTACGCCAAACTCGATATCACTAGTGAACGGGAAATATTTTCTTTGTTCATGATGCACATGTTCGGGAGGTCATAACGGTGGCTAGTGCAGATTAGCACTATTGGTACAGTCGGTGACGAGCGCTAACATCGCCTTCAGGGCTCGGCACGCATCCCCGCAACAACGGTCATTCAGCGGCCGACCTACAACGATAACAATATGAACTTGAAGACTCGCGTAATACGCGAGCGGCGGGAGTATATCCATGAACAGCACATCGGTTGGCAAGGACAATTGTCAGGAAAAGGGTCATCACCTCCAACGTGAACTTAACTTTTCCTCCACATTCTCCCTGGCCTTTGCCTTCATATCGCCCATTGTGGCGCTTTACTCCATCTTCGGAATCGGCATTTTAACGGTCGGTCCTGCCTTCTGGTGGGGGTTGGTGGTGGCCATGACAGGGCAATTGTTAGTGGCGTTGGTCTTCGCCATGCTGGTATCGAGATTTCCGTATGAGGGCAGTATTTATCAGTGGTCCAAGTACCTGCTCGGCAATCGCTTTGGCTGGTTTGCGGGATGGACATACATCTGCACGCTGCCAATCACCATTGCAACGGTAGCCCTTGGCGGCGCTGGATTCGTAGCGCAGCTGTTCGGCATCGATGCGACCGACAAGATGATCAGTGTACCGATTGCTCTGTTTCTCATCGCATTCGCCACGTGGGGTAATACCCAAGGCCGAAAGATTTTCTCGACCATCGTCTGGCTGTGCATTGGTGCCGAAGTGATCGGTTCGGTCGGCATCGGCGTGCTATTGCTGGTGGAGTTCAAAGTCAACGCGCTGTCCATCCTGATTCCCGACGCTCAGGTGTTTGCTTGGCCGGAGCCAGGTATCTCCGGCTTTTTCTCGTCGAAAGTAGCGCTCGCCATTGCCTACTGCGGTTGGGCATTCGTGGGCTTTGAAAGCGCCGGTGCCGTCGCTGAGGAAGTCAAAGATCCTGAACGAGCGGTACCCAAGGCGATGCTGTTTTGCCTGCTGTCGGTTGGCGCGGTGGTGGCATTCTCGGCGTTTTCGCTAATTTTGGCGTTGCCCACCTTGGAATTCCCTGCGGGAAGTGACCCTGTCACGGTGACGCTGATCACTCATTTAGGGCAATTCGCTTACAAGGGCATGCTGGTGCTGTTCATCATCGGGTTTCTAGCGTGCATGCTGGGCATTCAGGCTTCGGTATCGCGCGTCATTTGGGCGTTCGCTCGGGACAGAACCATTCCCTGCTCGGATTTCCTTCGACAGTTGAGTGGGGAAGACAAATTGCCAACGCGCGCTTTTCTATTAACGGGCGGGTTATCGGCACTGTTGTTCATGTTGTCTTTTACCAATATTTATCCGCTGTTATTGGCGTTCAGTATTGCCGGATTCTATCTCGCTTTTGCATTCCCGCTGGTGGGCGCTTGTATAAGCGTATTGAAAGGCGACTGGCGAGAGGGGCCGTTCTCTCTGGGTATCTTGAGTATTCCCACCATCTTCGCGGCAACAGGTTGGACTCTATTCGAAACGGTCAATATTTCGTGGCCTCGTTATCCGGAACTTCCGTGGTACGAAAACTGGGCGGTGCCGATCATGATTGTTTTCCTGGCGATGGCGGGTTGGGTTATTTATTCGAAATGGGCCGCACCTTTTTATACGCACTCTACGTTACGCGCTGCCGCCGCGGATAACGAATAAATCTGGCGAGCCGGTGATGCGAATACATAAAAATATGGACAGCGAAAGATTTCTGAAACTTCGTGCTCGACTGGACAATGGATTACGGAAACTACTGACACAATCAAGTCCCTCACTGGAAAAGTTGTATAACGCCATGGCTTACGGCGTATTTGAACCCGGTAAGTGTTTGCGGCCAATCCTCGCTTACAGTGCGTATGAAGCCATGGGAGGGCAGCTTGACGCTGCGGACGGTGTCGCTTGCGCGGTGGAGCTGATGCACGCCTATTCCTTGTTACACGACGATCTACCGGCACTGGACGACGCGCTCGTTCGTCGAGGGAAGCCGGCGTTGCATGTGGCCTACGGCGAGAGCACCGCCTTGATCGCGGGGGATGCCTTGCAGGCACTGGCGTTCGAATCGTTGGCGCAACCATCTGCGGTGGGTGCCGGGACTCGGCTGCAAATGGTGGCGGTCATGGCCAGGGCGGCTGGCCCCTCTGGTCTTGCAGGCGGCCAGTTTCTCGATATGGCGCTGGCCGGTACCCGACCGACTGTGGAGCAAGTCGCTGAAATGCAGCGCTTGAAAACCGGCGCACTGATCGAGGCCAGCGTCGTGCTGGGCGCAATGGCGAGTGGGGCAGCTGCGGAAAGGAATCACTTCGTGGCCTTGAGAAAATACGCCGAACAGATGGGCAGAGCCTTTCAAGTGCGCGACGACATTCTGGATGTCGTCGGCGACCGGATTGCCCTTGGGAAAGCGGTTCACGCGGACCAGCACGCTGACAAGTCAACCGCTGTCTCTTCATTGGGATTGGAAGGGGCGCGGCATTATGCCTGGCAACTTCTGCTTGGGGCGTTGACGGCACTGGATGAGTTTGGCCCGGAAGCCGATGCACTTCGACAACTGGCACATGCTGTCGTGGAACGTGACCTCTAGCGATACGAACTTTCGTTCCATTGCTGATATAGCAACGATAGCAATAGTGCAGATTTGCAGTATTTGAATTCTCCCATCATGGGGTGAGTATAACGACTACGGCGCTTAAACGCTGATCAGTATTCGGCTTACTTATGTATAAAAACAAAGAATGAGGTAATCGTGATGACTATCGAAAGAATGAACTACCCCGACGGTTATTTTCCAGTGGATGAATATGAGGGTCGCTGGAAAAAAGTGGAAGATGAAATGTGCCGGCAGGGTTATGAGCTGGCCATTGTCTGGGGCAAGACAGCCGGCCATTATGAGCGGGCTATGGAAACACTTTGGCTAACCAACTTCTGGTCTGAACACTCTGGCCAGGAACCAGATTCTCCAATCTGGAACGCACGAGGTTTCTGCTGTGTGATATTGGAGCCTGGAAAGAAACCTGAACTGCATGCCGACGTGGCGACAGTGCGCCGTCGCATGGTGCGCTGCGGCGATTATTTCTTCAGTGACGACCCGATCAACAGCGTCGCCAAGGCTCTGAACGCGCGCAAGCCGCATCGCAGCGTTGTGTTCGTCGGGTCCGACAATCTGCCGATGAAGTACGCCAGGCAGCTCGCGGAACAGACGCCCGGAATCCAGTTCGAGTATGACGATAATCTGATCCGCCGTTGCCGCCGGATCAAGAGCCCGCGAGAGCTGGACATGTTTCGCGAAGCGGGGCAGATGGTCTCCAGCGCCTTGTACCGCGTGTGCGACAGCCTTTACGCGGGTAAGACTGCGGCCGAGGCGGCGGCAGAGGGCGCTTATGAACTTACGCGTCGCGGGGGAGGCTGGCTGCGGATTCCAGTGAACTTCGGCAACGACGAGGACAGTCAATTCTTCGAACGTGACCCCATGTACGGGTATTCCATGGGCGCGCCGAACAAGGGCGATATGGTCAGGACCTGGATCTATGGGCCCACGCATCAGGGGTACTGGCTCGATCCAGGACGCTCGTTGGTTTGCGGCGGCAAGCCCACCCAGGAGCAGCGCTCGCTGCTGATCGACTCTTACGCCATCACGGAGGCGGTGATGAACTCCGTGAAACACGGCGCCCGGGTGCTCGACGTGGTGGGCGAGGCCGAGCGTGTGCAGGCACGCGTGGCCGAAGAAGAGGATCTGGCCGCCAAGCAATGGCCGTACTTTGGCCACGGCAACGGCTCCATGTGGGAACACCCGATCATCAACCGGGACTCGGTCACTGCAGACGATATTTTCGAAGAAGGGATGGTTGCCTCCGGGGAGTCCTTCATGACAAGAAAAGGTGTCGGCAGCGTTGGGTGGGAGCAGAACTTCATCGTCACCCGGACCGGAATCGAGTTGCTGACGACGACACCCGTTTTCTGGTTCTGATCGACAGTCGCATTGTTTGACGTTTCAGGGCACCGCTCCCATCGACCCAGGTGCGGTGCCCTTTTTTTATGGAGGCTTCCATGAACATTCTGCTGGCACAACTGCCCATCGCGGACGCACAGGTCGACATCAACCTGAGCAACATGCTGTCAATGATCCGCAATGCTCCGATCGATACGGATTTAATCGTGTTTCCGGAGACGACGCTCTCAGGTTTTCCAACCAAGGATGAGATTGGCACCGTTGGGCTGACGACCCGTGGCAAGCCCATCCGACGCATTCAGGAGGCGGCACGCAGTAGCAATACAGCCGTCGCTTTTGGCTTTTGCGAACTTGCTGACGGGCGGGCTTATAACACCGCGATTTTGGTCGACAGATCCGGGCGCATTGCCCTCAAATACCGCAAGACTCACCTATGGCCCGATACGGACTGGGGCGTTTTCGATGCCGGCTCGCAGTACGCGGTGTGTGAAATTGCCTCGTTACGCGTAGGCGTGCTCATCTGCTATGACATCGAGTTTCCGGAGACCGCTCGCTCGTTGGCCCTGCTGGACGCCGACCTCATCCTCGTGCTGGATGGCAATATGGACCCCTACGGCCCCGTACACCGACACGCTGTGATCAGCCGCGCTATGGAAAACCAATGCTTTGCCGTTTTGGTGAACCGCATTGGTGAAGGCAAGGGTCTGTCGTTTCCTGGCGAGAGTGTCGCCGTCGATCCGTTCGGAAATGTGTTGGTCGAATCCACCGATGGACATCCTGTCCGTGCCACGCTGCAACGCGAGCGGATTGAAGAAAGTCGAAAAAATTATCGCTATTTGCGCGACCGACGTGCCACTCCAATGGGCGTCGAACGGTCCACTAGCGAAGACGGCGTCGTCAACACCGTCAGCGTCATTCCAGGGTGAAACAGGCACTCGCGAGTGACCGCTTCTGGCCGATTGTGTTGAAAAAGTCGGTACTTCCAGACTGCCCGCGTACTGACTGATGAAAATGCCTTTTTTGCGCGCAGCTACGCGAAATCTGAGCCCGGAATCCTCTGCACAAAGTAAAGATTTCAATCTCAAGCGCTTACTTTCCTGCCGTGGAAACCATGGCCGACTTTTTCAACAGAATCGGCCGTTCTCTGCCGGTTGTAAGCCACTCTCTGAAATCTGCTGATACCCAAACTTTTCAAAATCAACAGCTGCCTAGATTCGAATATCGCCCTTGAATCCATGGCGGAATATCAGGTAGGAGAAGCTGGCGGATTGGCGGATTTTCCGCCCAGGCAGGGTCGGTCCTTAACGCTCCTGCCAGGGCGGTGGCAATACCGATCTTCAGTTCACCAGCCACTTGGGCTTGGGTCATATCCTGTGCCTTGAACTTCTGCACTGCCCCGCGCTTATTGCATTACCGCGTTAACGCATTCAAAAAAGTCACTTTAATGTCAACTCGCACATCAAATACCGCCCAAAGCATGAATATCGTCACTACCCAAAACAATAGGAAAAATCGAGGAATATATAATGAGAGGTGAAAGCCATCCTTTGCGGCGTCAGGATCTCCGCCTCCGATCAGTCTAGGAAGGTAGTCTTGTGGGTTTTTCTCTCTGATCCTATTCCACTCAGAATTTAAACCTTCAATAGCCCTCCTGGCCGCCTTAACTGATACTAGAGCTATTAAGCTAGTCGCGATACCAACAAAAGCAAGAGCTAGCATTAAACCGTTATACTCGTTATTAATGTTTATGTCGGAAAGCTGATGGCCTTTATTGAGCAGCATAGCGGCGATTTCAAATCTTTTTTGATAGCAAAGGCCAAACGTAGCGAGCAAAAAAGATTGAATGGTTACGAGGGATTGAGTTCTTTGATATACCAGCTCATCCTCATGTTCAACATAGTCGCGATATAATTTAAAAACGACATTCAGTTCGGCATTTATCGGCGGTTCCATATGCTTCCCCTATATCGAGGATTGATGTAGCTAATGGATATATAGTTTTTGGCTATAAGATTAATTCTTTTTTGTTTGCTTTACGCTACGGTGAACTCTCCATTATGATTGCTCCGTAAGTTTCCATAGTTAGAGTCAGCTAGTTCGGTGTGTAAGTTTAGAATAGCTGGAGTTTTCAGATGTACACTTCTATCTGTAATGTTGGTGGAGGATTCTGGGAAATGGGCTGAAACTCAGCTTTAAGAAGAGAGGGTCTTAACACCCGTCGGTGAGCCGCAAGGCCCTACAGGTTTTGTCTCAGGAATATCACACTTTGACACGGCACTGGCGTAGCCTATACGTTGCTACAGGAGCTTACACAGAGGATCAGGCCTTGTTCCAGTGCCGCTTGACGGTGGCAATACCGATCTTCAGTTCACCAGCCACTTGGGCTTGGGTCATAGCCTGTGCCTTGAACTTCTGCACTGCTTTCGTGGTTTCCGTTGCTTTTGGGCGCCCTAGTTTCTTGCCTTCGCTCTTGGCACGCTTCAACCCTGACTGTGTCCGTTCGATCAGCAGGTCACGTTCAAACTCCGCTACAGCGCTTAGAACCTGCATGGTCATCTTGCCCGCTGCACTGGTGAGGTCTACACCGCCAAGTGCGAGACAGTGGACACGGATGCCAGCAGACGCCAAGTGTTCAACTGTCAGGCGTACATCCATCGCGTTACGACCTAGGCGATCCAGCTTGGTCACAATCAGCACGTCACCTGCTTCCATCCTATCGAGCAGCTTTTGAAAGCCGGGACGTTCCTTTGCAGTGATGCTGCCTGAGATTGTTTCCTCGACTACCCGGCTGGCCTGTACGTCGAAGCCAGCGGATTTGACCTCCTGCACCTGGTTCTCGGTGAACTGGCTGGCTGTGCTGACGCGGCAGTACAAGAAGGTGCGGGACATGGCTGGCTACTCTACTGGTATCACAATAGGTGGTATCAGAGTAAAAGGATCATCAATTGCTGCCAACCATATTTTGATGATTCTTTTTAAAGCCTATCTTCCGGTCATCGTTTAACGGTCGTTTGTTGGTACTAACTGGAGAATGGCGGCTGGCCCGATCCGGCGTTGGCCGGGAGGTTGCCGTGAAAGCAGATTTTCTAGCTACAACGATGCCTGAGCAACTTTGCTCACACACAACGAGGGGAATAGGCAATGGCATGGAATTGCTTACCCTTTGCTTTCAACCTGACCAGTCATATTAATCGGTTTTGACGAGCGAGATCCTTGGACATGACCGACAGAGAACGACCCATAGCCAACGCCATCGAATGAAAGAAGTCGTGGACTGCGAAGGCTCAAAATACCATCAGCACTTCAGTGAAGCTTTGACTAGGCATAGCTGACATGAATCTCATCACTTCAATTAGCATCAAGCCAGTCGACAGCTTATCCGGCCTCGCCAAATTCGCCTTTGGCTGTATTTTTATAATGACTACGGGCTTTTTTATTTCCAATCGTAATCGAGTGTAGTTAGAGGATCAGAATTTCAATCAGCTGTGATGGTGAGAGCCTTTCAAATGTGTTTTCTCCTCTATGCTTCTCCTTGCTAGGAGAAATTGGTCCTAGTGTTTTAGTAAGCTCGCTTACCCTTGCAGAGGATTACATATGAATGGTCAAGGCAACTCAAAATCAAACTTAGCGAACATTGCACGTTGGGCAATTGTAGCTTTTTGCTGTGGCGTATCACTGGCCGCATACGCTGATTATAGAGCTGTGTGCCTCTTAGAAGGCTCCACTATATGTACGGGAACGCAACAGGCTTGTACGGAGGCGGCGCAACAGCATGCATTTCGGACTGGTCATTCGGTACAGGTACGGGAGCAATAAAAAATACATTCAGGCGGATTTTGGTAGTACCGCCTGTTTAAGTCGTCTGAAGGACAGGTGAGTTTTTGATATGGAGGTTTATTTTATCCTGTGCCTCAGGAAGTGGAGCTATTGGCAGCTAATGGCCGGTTCCTGCCTCTTGCGAAGGGCGGCAGTCAACCGATTGTGTTGAAAAAGTCGGTACTTCCAGTACTGCCTCCGTACCGACTGCTGAAAATGCCTTTTTTGCGCGCAGCTACGCGAAATCTGAGCCCGGAATCCTCTGCACAAAGTAAAGATTTCATTCTCAAGCGCTTACTTTTCTGCGGTGGAAACCATGGCCGACTTTTTCAACAGAATCAACCCATTGCAGTCATTCGTACTGCGTAGCTTTCGGCCAAATTTGATTGTTCTGCTTAGATCAAAGGTAAGAAATCTAGACGTTTAGAATTGCATCGGGTTTAGGTCAACGAGGAAACAACAACGTCACTGCTGCGCGAAACCCCCAGCCTTGGGGGCCATCTCCTGATCTATCCAGCCAATACCTGGGACCGGCCTGAATCGTCAGGGGCTGGCCGCCGATTTTAAGCAGTTGGGTGACCTTCAGGTTGATCGGAACCGACCACTCCTTCGCTTGAACGATGCACCGGACATGATGCGAATCCGAAAAAGGACAGTTGAGCATCCCTTCGGGACGCTCAAACAATGGATGGGCTCAACGCATTTCCTGACGCGCAAAC
>LNAP01000449.1_pt3 | contig 71164 bp, 87 predicted proteins | sample 602601 | NCBI WGS metagenome assembly LNAP01 (sample SAMN02440304, study PRJNA202911) | soil metagenome | biome: Subtropical and temperate rainforests or woodlands; isolation source: soil samples (1 kg each in a 20% v/v slurry with milli Q water) were... ...
TCATAACCCGAAGGTCGTCGGTTCAAATCCGGCTCCCGCAACCAAACATTTAAAGGCCACTTGGAAACAAGTGGCCTTTTGTGTTTCTGGCGTTTGGACATTGCCATCGCCGCCCCTCCTGTTACCCACCCTCCCTCTATATATAAGGGAGCAGCAGGCAGTCAGTCGCTTGGCTTGACCACCGGCCCGCAATGAACCACTACTAATCAAGCACCGCCAGGATGCGCAAATCGGTTGCTCCGCGCCGCCACGCAGCTGATCATTGCCGGGCTCGTTCGCCATAGGGAGTCATGCATGCTTTACCCAGGACCGCATTGCGCTTCGCGACCCACCTTTACTGCCCACATTTTGTTCGCTCGCCTATCGGCTTCCCGTCCAGCTTTCGAGGTGCCGAATGCGCGCTAACCCTCCAGATGCCCACAACCCGCCGGCGTCCGACGTGCATCCCTCACGCCTGCTGTGGATGGAGCGCCTAAGCACCTACCGCCAGCCCATTGGCCTGGCCGTAACCCTGCTGCTATTTGCCATCGCCCTGCTCGCCTGCCGGCACCTGATCAATGACCTCGACCCCGACTCCCTGCGCGAATCGGTACTCAGCGTGCCGAAAAGCGCCCTGCTCGGTGCGTTGGCTGCAACCGTGGTCGGCTTTATTGTTCTGCTCGGCTATGAGTGGTCGGCCAGTCGCTTCGCTGATGTGAAGTTACCCCTGCCAGCCATGGCCTTTGGTGGCTTTAACGCCTTTGCCATTGGCAACGCCATTGGCCTGTCGATGCTCTCTGGCGGCTCAGTGCGCTATCGCCTGTATGCACGCAATGGCCTGGGCCCGGCAGAAGTAGCGCGCATGACGTTGTTTGCCAGCCTGTCGCTGGGTTGCGCGCTGCCAATTCTGGCGGCGCTCGCCACCCTAAGTGATCTAAGCGCCGCCTCTACTGCACTGCGTTTGCCGGCCAGCGTGTTGGCGGTAATTGCGGTTGCCATTGTGCTGGGCTGCGCTGCGCTGCTGGTGGCGATCCGCCGACGGCGCCTGCCGGAACAGCCGATCCCCAACAATCTGCTGATTCAACTGGGGCGCCGCACCCTGCGCGTACCGGGCCTGCGGCTGGCGGCGCTGCAATTAGTAATTACCGCGCTGGATGTCGCCGCTGCCGCCACCGTGCTTTATCTACTGTTGCCGGAAGCGCCGCCCTTTGGTGCCTTCCTCTTGGTCTACCTGCTGGCCCTGGCCGCTGGCGTACTCAGCCATGTGCCAGGCGGCGTCGGTGTGTTTGAAGCGGTGTTGCTGGCGGCCTTCGCCGATCAGTTGGGCAGCGCCCCCCTGGCCGCCGCGCTGCTGTTGTACCGCCTGATTTATGTCGTGCTGCCGCTGTTGGTGGCCTGTCTGTTGCTGCTGTGCAACGAAGCCTACCGGTTGATCGTCAAGCATCAGGCCGTGCGGGTGGCTTCCGGGTTGGCCGCGCCAGTATTGGCGCTATTGGTGTTTATTTCCGGCATGGTGCTGCTGTTTTCCGGCGCTACTCCGGCCATCGATTCACGCATTGAAGACCTCGGTTTTCTGATTCCCCACCGCCTGATCGACGCTTCGCACCTGGGCGCCAGCCTGATCGGCGTGCTCTGCCTGCTACTGGCGCAGGGCCTGCGCCGGCGTCTGTCAGCCGCCTGGGTGCTGACCATGGTGCTGCTGCTGGTCGGCGCACTGTTGTCATTGATGAAAGGTTTCGATTGGGAAGAAGCCACCCTGCTAACCCTCACCGCGAGCCTGCTGGCGGTGTTCCGCCGTTCGTTCTACCGCCCTAGCCGTTTGTTGGAATTGCCGTTTTCCTGGGTCTATCTGGTGGCCGCCCTGTGCGTGTTAGGCGCCTCGATTTGGCTGATGTTTTTCGCTTACCAAGACGTGCCATACGGTCATGAACTCTGGTGGCAATTCGCGCTGGATGCCGGTGCACCGCGCGCCTTGCGCTCGGCCTTGGGCAGCGCCTTGCTGCTAGTAATCGTGGTGCTGACCTGGCTGCTACGCACCGAGCCACCGGAAATTCGCCTGCCAGATGAAGCCGAGCTGGACACCGCCGCGCGCATCATCAGTGCCTCCGACCAACCCGATGGCGGCCTGGCCCTGACCGGCGACAAGGCCCTGCTGTTCCACCAAGGTGACGACGCCTTTCTCATGTACGCCCGCCGTGGCCGCAGCATGATTGCCCTGTACGACCCCATCGGCCCGGCGCAGCAACGCGCCGAACTGATCTGGCAATTCCGCGACCTGTGCGACCTGCACCATGCGCGCCCGGTGTTCTACCAGGTGCGTGCGGAGAACCTGCCCTTCTATATGGACATCGGCCTCACCGCCCTCAAGCTCGGTGAAGAAGCGCGGGTCGACCTGCGCGCCTTCGATCTGGAAGCCAAGGGCAAGGAAATGAAAGACCTGCGCTACACCTGGAACCGTGGCGGGCGCGACGGTCTGGCGCTGGAAATCTTTGAAGCCGGCGCCGCACCGATGGAAGAGTTGCAAGCCATCTCGGCAGCGTGGGTGGAAGGCAAAAATGTGCGCGAGAAAGGCTTCTCCCTCGGCCGCTTTACCCCCGAATACCTCAAACGTTTCCGCATTGCGGTGATTCGTTTCGAGGGTCGCGCCGTAGCCTTTGCCAATTTGCTGGAAACCCAGAGCACGGAATTGGCCAGCCTCGATCTGATGCGCGCCCACCCCGACGCGCCGAAGCTGACCATGGAATTCCTCATGCTCGGCCTGATCTTGCATTACAAGGCCGCCGGCTACAGCCGCTTTAGCCTGGGCATGGTGCCGTTGTCTGGCCTGCAACCGCGGCGTGGCGCACCACTAACCCAACGCCTGGGCGCGATGGTCTTCCGCCGTGGTGAGCAGCTATATAACTTCCAGGGGCTGCGCCGCTTCAAAGATAAATTCCAGCCCGACTGGGAACCGCGCTACATGGCTGTACCGGCTGGGCTCGACCCGCTGGTAGCCCTGGCTGACACCGCCGCCCTTATTGCAGGTGGCCTGACAGGATTGGTGAAACGCTGATGATTCGACGCTTTTGGCGGCCGCTACTGGTCGCATTGCTGGTGGCAGCCGTAGCGGTTGCCGGTCTGCTGTACAAACGCGGCGGCAACTTACCGACCGTGGAGCATCTGCAACTGAGCGATGGCAGCGCCCTGACTCGGGTGGTGCCTGGCACCGCCGCCAAGGCCCAAGTGGCGATTGGCGTACCGCCCGACATGCTGCTCACTGATGCGCAGTTGTTGGCCATCAGCCGCGACAGCCACGCTCAAGTGGTGCAATTCAGCCTCGACAGCAAAGACTGCGCCGTCCAGCAAAAACGCCTGCAGGAAAGCCTTGGCCAATTAAGCGGGCCCGCCACCTTGGTAGCCGGCATCGGCCCGGGCGCCACCCTGGCGTGGAACTGGCTGGCCGGGCAGAGCAACGACCAGGCAAAAGCCTTGTCGGTGGATTTCTCCATCGAAACACCCGACTGCCCGCAGCCCGCCAAAGCGCCACACGGCCATTGGGTGGCCGCCTGGAACGACAACCCGGATGACCCCAGCGCCGCCTTTGCCCGCGAGCAAAGCAATGGCGTGACCAGCATCAGCGACTACGACACCACCCTGCCGCAGGTGCTGGATAAAGAACTGCGCAACCTGCTGCAAGGCGAAAGCGATGCCATGCCGGTGGTAGAAGTGCCGGCCGTGGATGCCGACAAAGCCTCCGATACCGTCAGCCTGTTCTACTCCGGCGACGGCGGCTGGCGTGACCTCGACCGCGATGTAGCCGAGGAAATGGCCAAGCGTAACTACCCCGTGGTGGGCGTTGATGCCCTGCGTTACTACTGGCAGCACAAGAGCCCTGAGCAAAGCGCCGTCGACCTGGCGAAATTGATGAAGCTGTACCAAGACAAATGGGGCGCCAAGAACTTCGTGCTGATCGGCTACTCCTTTGGCGCCGACGTTTTGCCGGCCATCTACAACCGCCTCACACCGGCAGCGCAGCAGCAAGTGCGCGGCATTCAACTGATCGCCCTGGCGCGCAGTGGCAGCTTTGAAATTGAAGTACAGGGTTGGCTCGGCACCGCGGGCAAAGAAGCCGCCACCGGGCCGGAAGTGGCGCGTTTGCCAGCCGCTAAAGTGCTCTGTGTGTATGGCAAAGACGAAGCCAACGAAAGCGGCTGCACCGAAGCCACCGCCGTCGGCGACAAGCTGGAATTGCCGGGTGGTCATCACTTTGATGAAGACTATCCAGCGCTGGCAGCGCGGCTGATCAAAGACATCGAAAAGCGCCCAGAGCCGTAAACCGAGCCCGCAAAAAACCACCGTCGTCTCCGCGCAGACGGCGGTCCGACCATTCGGGACCCAGAATGTCGGATGGGCACTCGTACCCCGCCTAATCCAACATCCTGGGTTCCCGCCTTCGCGGGAATGACGGCGGGCGGTCGAGCGTTGCGCGGCTCAGACAATGCTAAGGTCTCCTTCTAACCCGCCACAGAGCGGGCATCTAGCAGAAGGAAAAACCTGATGAGTTGGAAAAACAGTGAGTCCCGTTACGGCACCGCAAGCATCACCTTGCATTGGCTGATGGTGATACTGCTGGCAGCGGTGTACGCCTGCATCGAGCTGCGCGGCATCTTTCCCAAAGACAGCGTGGAACGCGACCTGATGAAGCAGTTCCACTTTATGCTCGGCCTCAGCGTGTTTGTGCTGGTATGGCTGCGCCTGCTACTGCGCGCAATCAGCCCGACACCGCGCATCGAACCCGCACCACCCGCTTGGCAAATGCTGCCGGCCAAGTTAATGCACCTGGCGCTGTACCTGTTGATGATTGGCCTGCCCTTCGCCGGATGGCTGATCTTGAGCGCGGCCGGTAAACCCGTGCCGTTCTTTGGCCTGGAATTGCCACCACTGGTGGACAAAAACCCCGACCTGGCCAAACAGATCAAGGAATGGCACGAGCTCGGCGGCTCAGTGGGCTATTGGCTAATTGGCCTGCATGCACTGGCCGGGATAGCGCATCACTATGTGATCCGCGATAACACCTTGCTGCGCATGCTGCCACGTCGCAGCTAAAAGCGATCACGGCGTAGGTTAGGCCGGCCCAACCTACGCCTCGCCATCAAATCTCGACCTGCGTACCTAGCTCAATCACGCGGTTCAATGGCAAGTTGAAGAAGCGCAAGTTGCCGTTGGCGTTTTTCAGCAGGAAAGCGAACAGCACCTCGCGCCAGCGCGCCATGCCCATCCGTTTGGTCGAGATGATGGTTTCGCGGCTTAAGAAGAAGGTGGTGCGCATCGGGCTGAAGTCCAGGCCATCAAGGTGGCACAGGCCTAAAGCACCCGGCACGTCGGTCTCGTCCATAAAGCCAAAGTGCAACACCACGCGGTAGAAGCCTTCACCAAAGGCATCCACCTCAAACCGCCGTTCGTTGGGTACACGCGGCTCGTCTTCGTTCACTACCGTCAGCAGCACCACCGTTTCGTGCAGTACCTGGTTGTGCAACAGGTTATGCAACAGCGCATGGGGCACAGCGTCAGCCCGAGCGGTAAGGAATACCGCGGTGCCTTGCACCCGATGCGGCGGCTGCACGCGGATGCTGCTGATAAACAGCGGCAGCGGAATAGCGCTTTCGTCGAGACGGTCCACCAGCAGTTGGCGGCCGCGCTTCCATGTGGTCATCAGAATAAACAACGCGGTACCGGCGATTACCGGGAATGCTCCGCCCTGCAAGACCTTGGGCACGTTGGCGGCAAAGAACAGGCTGTCGACCAGAAAGAACGCCAGCAGCATCGGCACCGAGGCCCACGGCGACCAGCGCCACAACAACAGCACCACGGCGGAGGCCAGCAAGGTGTCGATCAGCATGGTACCGGTCACGGCCACACCATAGGCTGCAGCCAGGGCGCTGGAGGATTCAAAGCCGAGCACCAACAACACCACGCCGACCATCAGCGTCCAATTAACCGCACCGATGTAAATCTGCCCTTGCTCATGGCTGGAGGTGTGCTGAATAAACATGCGCGGCACATAGCCCAGCTGGATCGCCTGACGGGTCAGCGAGAACGCACCGGAGATCACCGCCTGCGAGGCAATGATGGTGGCCAAGGTCGACAGCAGAATCATCGGCAGCAACGCCCAGCTTGGCGCCAGCAGGTAAAAAGGGTTACGCGCCGCTTCCGGGTTTTCCAGCAGCAAAGCACCCTGACCGAAGTAGTTCAGCGCCAGGCCCGGCAATACCAGTACAAACCAGGCACGGGCAATCGGCTTGCGGCCGAAGTGGCCCATATCGGCATACAACGCTTCCGCGCCGGTCAGCGACAACACCACCGCACCGAGAATGGTGATGCCGATTCCAGGGTGGGAGATAAAGAAGTTAACCGCCCAGTAGGGGTTGAGGGCATGCAGCACTTCGGGGTGCTGCAAAATGCCGTAGATGCCCAATGCGCTGAGGGCGCTAAACCAGGTGAGCATGATCGGGCCAAAGAAAATGCCGATGCGAGTGGTGCCGTGTTTCTGAATCAGAAACAGCGCAACCAGCACCACCAACGACAGCGGCACCACCCAATGGTCGATGCCATCAAAGGCCAGTTCCAAGCCTTCCACCGCCGACAACACCGAGATCGCCGGGGTAATCATGCTGTCGCCGTAGAACAGCGCGGCGCCAAACAGGCCGAGCAGCACCAGCACATTGCGCAGTTTGGGATAGTCATGGGCGGCGCGGCGGGCCAGCGCGGTCAGGGCCATAACCCCACCTTCGCCTTGGTTGTCGGCGCGCAGCATAAACAGCACGTACTTGAGCGACACCACCCAGAACAGCGACCAGAAGATCAGCGAGAGAATGCCCAGCACGCCATCGTGGTTAGCCTGCACCCCATAGTGCGGGGAGAACACCTCTTTAAGGGTGTACAGCGGGCTGGTACCGATATCCCCAAACACTACGCCGACGGCAGCAACCATCAGGCTTACGGTCGATGACTTGCCTGCCGACCCGCCCGCCTCGGCGGAATGCGCTTTGGACATGCACTAAGCTCCTGAAAAAAATCGAGGCCCGCCCATAGCGGCGACCACGGAAAACAGGCCGGCTTTATACCTGATATTGCCGGCCCTAAGAATCAGTTTTACGCCATGTTCAGGAGCACTTGACTGCTACCTGGCTACGCTGATTTCACCGGCTTGCTCAGTCAACGCGCCGCGTGCAAAAAAAATCACCCGCCAGCAGCGCCGCCCAGAGCATAGCTGAGAGGCCACCTGGCGGATGGAGGCTGGTCATTCGTGTGACCTGCCGCTAGAATTGCGCACTTTTTGACCAGAGGCGCCCAAAGCGCCCGTCTAAACGCCTGAGGTTCACCATGTCCACCGTCGCCACGCCGAAAGTCGGCTTCGTTTCTCTGGGTTGCCCCAAGGCACTCGTCGATTCCGAACGCATCCTCACCCAGTTGCGTATGGAAGGTTACGAAGTGGTCGCGACTTACCAGGACGCCGACGTGGTGGTGGTCAACACCTGCGGCTTTATCGACACAGCCAAGGCAGAGTCGTTGGAAGTGATTGGTGAAGCCCTGGCCGAAAACGGCAAAGTGATCGTCACCGGCTGCATGGGCGTGGAAGAAAGCGCCATCCGCAATGTGCACCCCAGCGTGCTGGCAGTTACCGGCCCGCAGCAATATGAGCAAGTGGTCAACGCCGTGCACGCCGCTGCGCCGCCGAATCTGAACCACAACCCACTGATCGACCTGGTGCCGCCACAAGGCATCAAGCTCACCCCGCGCCACTACGCCTACCTGAAGATTTCCGAAGGCTGCAACCACAGCTGCAGCTTCTGCATCATTCCCTCGATGCGCGGCAAGCTGGTCAGTCGCCCGGTGGGTGAAGTGCTCAGCGAAGCCGAGCGCCTGGTGAAAGCCGGGGTTAAAGAGCTGCTGGTGATTTCCCAGGACACCAGCGCCTACGGCGTCGATGTGAAGTACAAGACTGACTTCTGGAATGGCCAGCCGGTAAAAACCCGCATGCTGGAACTCTGCGAAGCCTTGAGCACCATGGGCGTGTGGGTGCGCCTGCACTACGTGTACCCATACCCGAACGTGGACGACGTCATTCCATTGATGGCCGCCGGCAAAATCCTGCCGTACCTGGATATCCCCTTCCAGCACGCCAGCCCGAAAATCCTCAAGGCCATGAAGCGTCCGGCCTTTGAAGACAAAACCCTGGCACGGATCAAAAAATGGCGCGAGCAGTGCCCTGAGCTGATCATTCGCTCGACATTTATTGTCGGCTTCCCCGGCGAAACCGAAGAAGACTTCCAATACCTGCTCAACTGGCTGACCGAAGCCCAACTCGACCGCGTTGGCTGCTTCCAGTACTCGCCAGTAGAAGGCGCCCCGGCCAACTTGCTAGACGCCGCAGTAGTGCCGGACGACGTTAAGCAATCGCGTTGGGACCGCTTTATGGAGCACCAACAAGCCATCAGCGCCGCGCGCTTGCAGCTGAAAATCGGCAAAGAAATTGAAGTGCTGATCGACGAAGTGGACGAACAAGGCGCGATTGGCCGCAGCTTCTTTGATGCACCGGAAATTGACGGCCGCGTTTACGTGGATAGCGACCTGGACATCAAGCCAGGTGACAAGGTGATGTGCCGCGTCACCGATGCTGACGAATACGATCTCTGGGCCGAAACGCTCTGATAAAAACAGCCCCGCCGATGCGGGGCTTTTTTATAGCGCTGGTTTTTGTTGAGTGCGGGGGCGTCCATCCGGTTGCCCGCCAAGCGTTTGACCTGCGGTGCTGCGTTTGCAGGGCTCGCCATCAAGCTGGCTCCTACAATTATTCGCAGGTACTTTGCTCGCCCATTCGTATAACCAACGTCCCGACAGTTCCCTCGCTTCAGGAGCCTTCCATGTCGCTGCGTTTTAACCACCCAATCCTCGCCATCGTGCTGGCCGTTTTCTGCCAAACCGCCCTCGCCGGCCCACTGATGGACAAAATCAAAGAGCGTCGCGCCGAGCGCCAGCAAGACAGCGCGGCCACTGCGCCCCTGGAACTCCCCGCCGGCGCCACCTTGATCAAAGACGTGGCCTACGGCCCCGCCGCCCGCGAGCGCATGGACGTTTATCTACCGCAAAAACCCAGCAATGCCCCGGTGGTTTTTATGGTGCATGGCGGCGCCTGGAAAACCGGCGACAAAGAGGCCCAGCAAGTGGTGGCCAACAAAGTCAGCCGCTGGGTAAGCCAGGGCTTTATCCTGGTCTCCGCCAACTACCCACTGCTACCGGACACCAAGCCGCTGCAACAAGCCGAAGAAGTCGCCAAAGCGTTGGCCATGACCCAAGCCAAAGCGCCGAGCTGGGGTGGCTCGGCCAATCACGTCATCGTTATGGGCCACTCCGCTGGCGCCCATCTGGTGGCGCTGCTGGCTGCTTCACCGACCTTGGCTGCCGCCCATGGCGCCAAACCCTGGCTCGGCACCGTCGCCTTGGATAGCGCCGCACTGGACGTGGAAAAGATCATGCAAGCGCGGCATATGCGCTTCTACGACCAAGCCTTTGGTGACGACCCGGCCTACTGGCAACAGACCTCGCCCAACTATGTCTTGGCCAATGGCGCTGCGCCGATCCTGGCGGTGTGCTCCACCCGCCGCGACGTGGCCTGCGAACAGGCGCAGTTATTTGCCGACCATGCCCGTGCGCTAAACGTCAGCGTCAGCGTGCTCAAACAGGACATGACCCATAAGGAAATCAACCAACTGCTCGGCACGCCCAGTGCTTACACCGACGCCGTGGAAGCCTTTATCGCCAGCCTGGATATTGATGTCGCCAAGCGTTTGCACCGCTAGTAACGGCACACCGATGAAGGCTGTCGTTGGGCGCTGATCGCGCCCACACTGCGCAAGCGCTGCGTTTGACGGCGAACAACGAGGTGACATGTGGATAAAAGCTCTTGGTACGCACAATTTGCTAAAGCCGCAGCACGCTTCTGCGGCCGGCCACCGGTCTTTGCCATGGCCATTGGCGTGATCGCGCTATGGATCATCACTGGCCCGCTGTTTCACTACAGCGACACCTGGCAATTGGTGATCAACACCGGCACCACCATCATCACGTTTCTGATGGTCTTTCTAATCCAGAACACCCAGAACCGCGACACCCAGGCGATTCAGATCAAGCTTGATGAGCTGATCCGCGTAACCCAGGGCGCCCATAACGCGCTGTTGGATCTGGAAGAATTGGACGACCGCAAGCTGGAACTGTTTCGCCGCAAGTACCAGGCACTGGCCAGTGATGCGCGGGACAAACTGATCCTCGGCACCCTGGACACCGACACGCCAGACGCCTGAAGGCCGAAAAGCAGGGCCGGCAGCTGCGTGCGTTGTTACAATGCCCGCCCATTACGTTTACCGGCCCTTGTCATGACAGACCCCATTCGCCTTTCCAAACGCCTGATCGAAGTGATCGGCTGCTCGCGTCGTGAGGCCGAGTTGTATATCGAGGGTGGCTGGGTGACGGTGGATGGCGAGGTGGTCGACGAGCCGCAATTCAAAGTGGCCGAGCAAACCGTGGCGCTGTTGCCCGATGCGGTACTGAGCGCGCCGGAGCCGGTGACCATTCTGTTTCATCAGACCCCCGAGCTGGATATCGACGGCGCCCATGCGTTGATCAGCCCGGCCACGTTGTCTGCCGAACACCGCTTCGGCACCCGCCCGCTCAAGGGCCATTTCCTGCGTTTGAACAGTGGCGCGCCGCTGCAAAAAGACGCCGCCGGCCTACTGGTGTTTACCCAGGATTGGAAAATTCTACGCAAGCTCACCGATGACCTGGCCAAGCTGGAACAGGAATACGTGGTGGAAGTTAGCGGCGACATTATTGAGCACGGGTTAAGCCGCCTGAACCAAGGCCGTACCCATAAAGGCCAGGTACTGCCGCCGGTCAAAGCCAGCTGGCAGAGCGAAACTCGCCTGCGCTTTGCGGTGAAAAACCCAGCGCCAGGGCTGATCGCCAAGTTGTGCATCAGCGTTGGCCTGACACCGGTAAGCATCAAGCGCATCCGTGTTGGCGGCGTGTCCATGGGCAAGCTGCCGGCCGGGCAGTGGCGCTACCTGGCGAAAACCGAAAAATTCTAAGGCGCGCGGTTCAACAACCGTCGCCCTCTTCCCCCTTCAGGACCGCACCATGATCAACAACGACGTACTGCGCAGCGTGCGCTACATGCTCGACCTCAGCGACCCCAAGGTAGTCGAGGTGATTAAGCTGTCCGGCTTTGAGGTCGACCTCGACACCCTGCGCGCCTACCTGAAAAAAGACGAAGAAGAGGGCTACCTGCACTGTGAGGACGAGGTGCTCGCGCACTTCCTCGACGGCCTGATCGTCCACCTGCGCGGCAAAGACGAAAGCCGCCCGGCGCAACGCATCGAGCTGCCCGTCACCAACAACATGGTGCTAAAAAAGCTACGCGTAGCCTTTGAGCTAAAAGAAGAAGACCTGCACGATATTCTGCAAAGCGTCGACTTCCCCGTCAGCAAACCCGAACTCAGCGCCCTGTTCCGCAAGTTTGGCCACAGCAACTACCGCACCTGTGGCGATCAGTTGCTGCGTAATTTCCTTAAAGGCCTAACCCAGCGAGTGCGCGGCTGACTCTAATGTTGGGCTTGGCCTGCACCGACCCAACCTACGCTGCCCCAGTAGGTTGGGTTGAGCGCAGCGAAGCCCAACAAGCCCCCACCAAACACTGTCCCGCATGCCCGTGCATTCTCCACGGCAATAGTTCCTGCGTAATCGCTCCAAGCGCTTTAGGGTGTTGGCACAACAACCTGATAAGAGCGCTCCCCATGCACCCCTACTTTTCCCTGCAAGGCCGCACCGCGCTGGTAACTGGCGGCACCCGTGGTATTGGCAAAATGATCGCTAAAGCCTTTGTTGAAGCCGGCGCCCGTGTATACGTCTGCGCCCGTGACGGCGAAGCCTGCGCTGCTACCGCTGCCGAGCTCTCAGCCTTTGGCGAGTGCCATGGCATTGCTGCCAACCTGGCCCATGAGGAAGGTGTGGTGGCCTTGGTGGAACAACTGAGCGGGCAAATCGACCAGCTCGATATCTTGGTCAACAACGCCGGCACCACCTGGGGCGCGCCGCTGGAAACTTACCCGGTCAAAGGCTTTGAAAAGGTTATGCAGCTGAACGTGACCTCGGTGTTTCTGTGCATCCAGAAACTCCTGCCGCTGCTGCGCAAGGCGGGCAATAGTGACAACCCAGCACGGGTGATCAATATCGGTTCGGTGGCCGGCATCACCTCCCACGGCGAAGAAGCCTATGCCTATGGCCCAAGCAAGGCCGCGCTGCACCACCTGTCGCGCTCCCTGGCGCGCGACCTGGTTAGCCAGCACATCAACGTCAACGTGATCGCCCCCGGTCGTTTCCCGAGCAAAATGACCAGCCATATCGCCAATGATGAAGAAGCGCTGGCGCAGGACACCGCGATCATTCCGATGAAACGCTGGGGCCGCGAGGAAGAGATGGGCGCGCTGGCGATTGCGCTGGCGAGCACGGCGGGGGCGTATATGACCGGGACTATCATCCCAATCGACGGTGGGTTTGCGATGTAACTGCATTTCCCGTGAGCTGTGCGCAGACGGGAAAATTCTGGATTCCCGCCTACGCGGGAATGACGGAGGTCGATCTAAAACTCCCGTCGTCCCCGCGAAGGCGGGGACCCAGAATCTCCATGCAAACGATGCTGGTGCGCACAGCACAACCGCCGTAGGTATGATGGCCCGGTTTTCCTGCCGGGCTTTTTTATGTCTTATTCAGTCTCCCCCATCGGTTTTGTGCGCTCCTGCTTTAAGGAGAAATTCGCCATTCCCCGCCAGCCGCAACTGGCTCCGGCCGCCCGTGGCGTATTGGAGCTGGTGCCGCCGTTCGATAGCGGTGACGCGGTTGAAGGCCTGGAACAGGTCAGCCATGTGTGGCTGCTGTTTCTCTTTCACCAGGCGCTTGAGGATAAGCCACGGCTGAAAGTGCGCCCGCCGCGTCTGGGCGGCAATCAATCCATGGGCGTTTTCGCCACCCGCGCCACCCACCGGCCCAATGGCATTGGCCAATCAGTGGTCAAGCTGGAGCGCGTTGAGGCTGGCAAGCTCTGGCTCTCGGGCATCGACCTGCTAGACGGCACACCGGTGCTGGATATCAAACCTTACGTGCCATACGCCGACTCAGTGAGTGGTGCGTTTAATCGCATGGCCGACGGGGCGCCGGCGTTGATCGACGTGACGTGGAGCGACAGCGCCCTGGTCCAGGCGGCCGAACATAGCCAGCGCCTGGACCAGCCAGTGCGCGAGCTGATTGAACAGTGCCTGGCACAAGACCCGCGCCCGGCGTATCAACAGCCGGAGCCGAGCCGCCTCTACGGCACCCAGTTCTGGGATGTGCAGGTGCGTTGGCATTACCCGACGCCTGCGCAGATTTGTGTGGTGGAGGTGGTGTCGGCGTAATCACCGTACCGCTCTTCTACGATTTCAGCGTCACGCAAATCGAGATCGAGCGAGCTAGAACATTTTTAACCCCGCAATGCCGACGCGCAGCCGATCGGTCAGGAATAAAAAAACCCGCCATAAAGGCGGGCTTTTTTTAATCCGGCATCACTTCTCGACGAAGGCACGTTCGATCAGGTAGTCACCCGGCTCACCCATACGCGCCGAAATTTTCAGACCAAAGCTATCCAACACTTCGCTGGTTTCGTCGAGCATGCTCGGGCTACCGCAGATCATCGCGCGGTCGTCCTGCGGGTTGATCGGTGGCAGACCGATATCGGTGAACAGCTTGCCGCTGCGCATCAGGTCGGTAAGACGCCCCATGTTCTCGAACGGCTCGCGAGTGACGGTTGGGTAGTAGATCAGCTTTTCTTTCAGCGCTTCGCCGAAGAATTCGTTCTGTGGCAGGTGCTCGGTGATGAACTCGCGGTAGGCAACTTCGTTCACATAGCGCACGCCGTGGATCAGGATGACTTTTTCGAAACGCTCATAGGTTTCCGGGTCCTGAATCACGCTCATAAACGGCGCAAGGCCCGTGCCGGTGCTGAGCAGGTACAGGTGCTTGCCGGGCAGCAGGTCGTCCAGCACCAGGGTGCCGGTGGGCTTGCGGCTGACCATCAGCTCGTCGCCCACTTTCAGGTGTTGCAGTTGGGAAGTCAGCGGGCCATCCGGAACCTTGATGCTGAAGAACTCCAGGTGCTCTTCATAGTTCGGGCTGGCAATCGAGTAAGCTCGCATCAGCGGGCGACCGTTTTCCTGTTGCAGGCCAATCATCACGAACTGGCCGTTCTCAAAACGCAGGCCCGGGTTGCGGGTGGTTTTAAAGCTGAACAGGGTGTCGTTCCAGTGGTGGACGCTGAGCACACGCTCGACGTTCAAGTTGCTCATGCTTGCTTCCTCGGTGGATCGCGCACACCCGACCGACGGGTGCTAATGCGCGGCATTTTAAGGGCGACAACAATATCTGTTAAGTGGATTATTAAGATATAGGTTATCGGTTATATAGATATGCGATTCACACTCCGCCAACTTCAAGTTTTTGTCGCCGTCGCCCAGCAGGAAAGCGTCTCGCGGGCGGCTGAGTCATTGGCCCTGTCGCAGTCCGCGGCCAGCACTGCAGTCACCGAGCTAGAGCGGCAATCGGCTTGTCAGCTGTTCGATCGCGCCGGCAAACGGCTGTCGCTCAATGCCCTTGGTCATCAACTTCTACCTCAGGCGGTGGCTCTGCTCGATCAGGCCAAAGAGATCGAACGGATGCTCAGCGGCCAGGGCGGCTTCAGCTCGCTGTCCGTTGGCGCCACCCTGACGGTGGGTAATTACCTGGCAACCCTGCTGATCGGCAGCTTTATGCAGCAACACCCGGAATGCCGAGTAAAGCTGCACGTACAAAACACCGCGCACGTTGTACAGCAGGTGGCCCACTACGAAATTGATCTGGGTTTGATTGAAGGCGACTGCCAGCATCCGGACATCGAAGTACAGCCGTGGGTAGAAGACGAACTGGTGGTGTTTTGCGCCCCGCAACACCCGCTGGCCATCAACGGCAGCGCCAGCCTGATGGAGCTAACCGAGGAAGCCTGGATTCTGCGTGAGCAAGGCTCTGGCACCCGCCTGACCTTCGACCAGGCCATGCGTCATCATCCCTCGGCGCTGAATATCCGCCTGGAGTTGGAGCACACCGAAGCGATCAAACGGGCGGTGGAGTCGGGCTTGGGCATAGGCTGCATTTCACGCTTGGCGCTGCGCGATGCATTTCGCCGCGGCAGCTTGGTGCCGGTGGAAACGCCGGAGCTGGACCTTACGCGCCAGTTTTATTTCATCTGGCACAAGCAGAAGTACCAAACCAGCGCCATGCGCGAGTTTCTTGAGCAGTGCCGCAAGCTGACGGCAGGGGTCAAGCGCAGTGATGAGATTGTGCTGCCGTCGATAGCCTGATGATCACCGGCGGATCTCGGACCTGGCCCCTACGTTGATCCCGTTTAGCCCAGCAGGATGATTAGCCACACACTGCCAATCAGGCTCAGCGCCACAAACTGCGCGGCGCTACCCATGTCTTTGGCATTTTTGGAGAGTGGGTGGCGGTCCAGGGAAATCCGGTCAATCGCCGCTTCTACCGCCGAATTGAACAACTCGACAATCAGCGCCAACAAACACGCGGCGATCATCAGCGCGCGTTCGCCACGGCTGACATCAAAAAAGAATGCCAGCGGAATCAGCACCACATTAAGTAGCACCAACTGACGGAACGCTGCCTCGCCGATAAAGGCTGCGCGCAAGCCGTCGAAGGAATACCCAGTGGCGTTGAGGATACGTTTAAGGCCGGTCTGGCCTTTAAATGGCGACATAGGAATAAGACCAGAATTCAGAAGGGCCGCAGGCTACGCCAAATGCGGTCAAAAATGCGTGAAAAACCAAAAGCCTGGCACGGCTTACGCGGCAGGAATGGATTCCAGATGTTGCAGTAGCAACGCCGCCTGGGTGCGAGTGCGCACGCCGAGCTTACGGAAAATGGCCGTGACATGGGCCTTGATAGTGGCTTCGGACACGCTCAATTCATAAGCGATCTGTTTGTTTAGCAAGCCGTCGCAGACCATGGTCAACACGCGAAACTGCTGCGGGGTCAGGCTGGCCAGCCCGGCACTCACGGCTTTCGCCTCGGCCGACACGCTGCTGCCCTCGGCCACTAACGGCGGCCACCAGACATCACCGTCGAGCACTTGGCGCACGGCCTGCTGAATGGTTTCCAGCGGGCTGGATTTGGGGATAAAACCACTGGCGCCAAACTCACGGGCACGAGCGACAACCGCCGCCTCTTCCTGAGCCGAAACCATCACCACCGGCACCTGTGGGTATTGGCCACGGACCATTACCAAACCAGAAAAACCATAGGCGCCGGGCATATTAAGGTCGAGAAGAACCAAATCCCAGTCCGACTTCTCACCCAGACACGCCTCCAATTCGGCAATGCTTGCCGCTTCCACAAGACGAACCTGCGGGCCAAGGCCGAGGGTCAACGCCTGGTGCAAGGCACTGCGAAATAAAGGATGGTCATCGGCAATCAGGATTTCGTAGTCGGCCATGGGCTGCTCTTATTAAAGGGGCGCTTCTCGATGTACGAAAAATCGCTGTGCAACCGGGAAGGGAGCGCAGCGGCGGCGCTCAGCATGCCGAGCCAGAATGGGGTGGTCAAGCCAAATGCTTTGCGGCACAGTTCGTGGCTTTTGTTGCCGAGACTGACCATGCGAAATCAAGCCCTGCGCGCCGACCTGTTAATGCTGATCACCGCGTTGATCTGGGGCAGCGCCTTTGTCGCCCAGCGCGTCGGCATGGACTCCATCGGCCCGTACCTGTTCTCCGGCCTGCGTTTCGCCTTGGGCTTTGTGGTATTGCTGCCAGTGGTCTACCTGCTCGGTCGCGGCGGCAAGCAACAACCACTTAACCGCGGCCTGCTGGTTGGCGGCGGGATCATGGGTGTGGTGTTGGCCTTGGGCATCAATCTGCAGCAGGTTGGCCTGCTGTTTACCAGCGTGACCAACGCCGGTTTTATTACCGGCTTGTACGTCATCGTGGTGCCGCTGATTGGTTTATTTATTGGCCATAAAACCGGGCTTGGCACCTGGCTTGGTGCGTCGCTGGCAGTGGTCGGCATGTTCTTGCTCAGCGTCGGCGAAGGTTTTCATGTGGCCTCCGGCGATTGGCTGCAACTGGCCGGCGCCTTTGTTTGGGGTAGCCATGTGCTGCTGGTGGGCTATTTCGCCAGCCGCTACGACCCCATCCGCCTGGCAACCATTCAATTTGGCGTGTGCGCCGCCATCAGCCTGGGCCTGGCGGCGTGCCTGGAAGATATTCATCTGGCCAGCATCGTGGTCGCCGGGCCGTCGATTATTTATGGCGGGCTCGTTTCGGTGGGCATTGCCTACACCCTGCAAGTGATCGCGCAGAAACACGCCATCGCGTCCCACGCGGCAATCATCTTTTCTTTAGAGGCCGTATTCGCAGCCGTAGCAGGCGCGGTATTCCTTGATGAGTCGCTGCACCTGCGCGGCTATATCGGCTGCGCACTGATGTTTGCCGGCATGTTGGTGGCGCAACTGTGGCCGACCAAAGTGGTGGCCGAAGAAGTGGCGCAGGCCAAGGTCGCCTAAGCGACCCTGTATATAGAAGAGAGGATGGAGGGGCCGTTAGCGGTACTCAGCGAGGCGCTGGTGAATTTCGTCTTCGGGGTCCACGGGCCGCTGAAACTTGGCACCTAAGTAGTGGGCGGTGAACACGTCGAGATAGGCGTCCAGGGCAGCTGCGGCCTGCGGTTCGCCAGCCAGCTCCAAACACAACGCAGCTACCTCTGAAGTGCACAAATGGTCGTCACGCTTAGAGCGGCGCAGGCGGTAGCGCGACAGCTGCTCCGGTTGCAGGCTCAGCACCGGAAACTTGTCCAGGTACGGGCTTTTGCGAAACATCTTGCGGGCTTCGGTCCAGGTGGCGTCGAGCAGAATAAACAGCGGACGCTTGCCCTCCTCCACCTTCACCTCGGTTACCACCCGCTCGGGAGCGACAAACTCACCGGGGAACACCACATAAGGTTGCCATTGCGGGTCGTTGAGCAGCGCCGGAATTTCCGGCTCCACCGAGGTACGGAACCAGCGATAGGCGAAGGTATCGGTCACCAAGTCAGCAATCAGCCAGCCGGTGTTGGTCGGCTTCAGCGCTTCCACATCGTGCATCAGCAAAAACATGCCCGCCTGAGTCGGCACCTTGGGCCGTAAGGCGCACAGGCAATACTCGGGCACCACTCGGCAACCTTCGCAGCGCGGCGCCCGCGAACCACGGGCGGTAAATGGCTTGGAGCTCATTTCTAAACGCTCGGCGCGCAGACGCGAAACGGCGTGGCTCATTGCGCGGCCCCAGGCAGGGAATAGAGGCTGATCATGGACTGCATCCGACCATCGAAAAAGAAAGCCGGCGAGTCTAGCAGAGGCGCAGGGCAAAACCGCGTGGGGCGTAAGGCGGGTCGACCGGCGACCCGCCGTGTTGGGGCAGCTTAGAACGCCTGGTTAAAGGCCAAGCCGACAAAGTGAATACGGGTTTCGTACTCGCCCTTGAAGTTGCCGCCATTGCCCGTGCAACGCACGCCGCTGTCCACATACAAGCTGCCCCCGCCTGGCGCCCAACCGGCTGGCGAGCAACCGTCCTTGTAATCCATCTTGCCGCTGGCGAACTGCACGTAGCTGTAGGCAAGGTCAATGGAGGTGTCCTTATCCAACTTGTAGTTGGCGCCAAACGACAGCCAGTAGCGGTCGGCATCCGGGAAAGCCGGGTGGCGCTGATCGCTGCCGTTAACCGGCGACTTGTCGTAGGCCACGCCGGTACGCAGCATCAGGTCTTTGTCCCATTGGTAGTTCATGCCGAGGGAGATTTTGTAGGTGTCGTTCCAGTCCTGATCGACGGTGGCATCGCCTTCAGTTACGCCGTTGAAGTAGGGGTAGCCATTAACCTGATCAAGCTGAATGGCCACCTGATCCAGGCGCGAGTGACGGGTCCAGGTGACGTCCCCCATCAGCGCCACCTTGTCGTTTAACTGGTGGAAGGCATTGATGGACAACGACTCGGGGGTGTCGATGTTGGTCTTGGCGGTGGAGTTGGGGTGCAAGTTGCTGGCGGCGAAGTTGCCGGGGTTAATCCAGTTATTTGGGTCGAATACCTGCTGCAAGGCATCGGTTGGCGGGATGTGAATATCAAGTGGAGGAGGAAGAGGAAGGGTGATTCCGCCGCTCAGATCGGTAGCGGGCGACGGCACCGCACCGTCGACATCGGCAAAGCTCCATTTGGTTTCGCCTTCCAAGGTGTGTTTGATATGCGAGCGGTAGGCGATGCCGAAGCGCGTGCTTTCGGTGGGCTCAAACATATAACCAATGTTCCAGCCAAAGCCCCAATCATCACCCTTTACCCTAAAGTAGCCATCGCCGCTGACATTATCGGAAAAGTTTTTCGCCACGCAGTCGACGAAGCCATCACGGTCGGCAACCCCGCCGCAGGAGGTGATTTCTTCTGGAACCGGAACACCCGCAATCACCCCTACAATCGGCCCAAGAATCGGATCAGCAGCGTTGCGGGTGTCCTGATAGTTCTGCTCCACAAACTGTCCCGCCAATTGCCGCGAAGCGCCTTTTACATCCGCCGCACCGCGCTGAATCGACTTGATGTACTGCGCGGAAATGCCAAAGCCAATGCTGTGATGCTCGTTAAAGCGGTAGGCAATGCTCGGGTTGATATTCACCGTTTCCAAGTTGGCCGACTGGATGCCATACCGGCCACTCCAATCTTTGTTGTAGTCAAGCTTGGCACCGTAAGGCACGAAGATGCCCAAGCCGACGGTGATGTTGTCGTTGATCTGACTGGAAAAATAGAAATCTGGCGCGGCAGCGGCATCCGGCAAAAATGAACCCGCGCCTGAGCCACCCGTGGAATTGCCAAATACGTCAGTGGAACCAGTGTCTTTAAAACTGCCCTTGGGGATCACGATGGTGATGCCGTTGGTAACTTGGGTTCCCGGCAATCGCGCCAGGCCCGCAGGGTTGTAAAAGATCGTCGATGGATCGACCGCTTCCGCTCCGTTGGCATTGGAGGTGCCCTGGGCAGCCACTGACTGCGAACCAAAGTGATACCCGGACGCCATGGCGCCGGAGGTGCAAACCAACATCAAGCCACCGCTATAAAGAACGGTCTGCAAGCAAGATGGGCGAGTTCTTATCATTATTCTCGACTCCTACACGCATCAAATAAGCCCCTGCACCCACCCGATTAGGCCAATCGGGACCGCGGTAACAGCGGCGGTAAAACCGACTCTTGAACGAAACGGTATGCGGTGTGTGACCGGCCTCCTCCGTTGACGATCCCCAACCCTTTGTACTGCCAGCGACCCTATCCGGCCTTTTTACGGGTAACACCCACGCCTCCAAACCCGTGGCCAGATTGCACCTGGCAAAATGATGCCTTGGCCCTAAGCCCATGGTTAAAGGCCTGCAGCGCCGAGGTTGGGTGTAATAAAACCGTTACCGATCCACACCAATGCGTACTCGGTTTTATGACCCACTAATTGAAAAAAGATCGAAGTGTTTTGCTCAGCGAGGAAACTTGCGCTTTTGTCCGACGATTTGCGCAGAAGCGCGATCTTTCGCCGCCGATTGACGGAATACCTGCAGACGAATATCTAGCCGGCGGACGCCGAACTTGATCTGTGCAAAGGGGTTGGTCAGGATGCAGCGCTTGGCTGGCCATTGGCTGGAATTTAACAACCGGCGTGACGAACCTAGCCTTAGTGCCAGGGTCCAAGTCGCTTTACGGATATGGAGACTTACATGCTGCGCTTTACGGCCCTGGCCCTCTGCTTCGCCCTCCCCACTGCGCACGCGGCTTCGCTGCAAGATTTCGAGCTAAACAAAATGCTCAATCAGGTGGCCACTCAAAGCAGCGCTGGCACACCCCGCGCGATTAACGAAGACATCCTCGACCAGGGCTACACCGTCGACGGCAATGTGCTGATCAACCACCTGAGCGTACAGCCAGCCCACGCAGCACAGATGCGCGGCAACCCAGACTCGGTACGCAATCAATTGGGCGCCAGCGTTTGTCAGAACACCGGCTTCCGCCAGCTGCTCGCCCGTGGCGCGGTGCTGCGCTACCAGTTCAGCGAATACAAAACCAATAACTTCATCGCCACCGAGAACTTCGATAAAGCTGACTGCTCGATCAAATAAGCTTTACTGAGGTAGGTTGGGTTGAGCGCAGCGAAGCCCAACAGGGAGCCTGCGGGGCTCCGCGTGTAGATCGACGTTGGACTCCGCTGGTGCTATGCGCACCAACAGATCCAAGGTTCACACACAAGGAGCAGTCCCATGCCTTACGAACCGGACGATTACCTGACCCGCCACGTCCAAACCAGCAGCATCGACTTAGCCGGCAAAGTCGATGAACTCCTCGCACTCGCCGCCCCCAACTCCAGCCTTAACCTGCCGCTCTACCGCGACATGCTGTCCACCGTACTGCGCGCGGCCCAGGCCGACCGTAATCGCTGGGACGCCAAGATCATGCTGCAAACCCTGCGCGAGATGGAGCACGCCTTCAGTGTGCTGGAGCAGTTCAAACGGCGGCGCAAAGTCACGGTCTTCGGCTCCGCCCGCACACCGACCAACCACCCAATCTACGAATTGGCCAAAGAGCTTGGTGCGCTATTAGCCCGTAACGAGCTAATGGCAATCACCGGTGCCGGCGGCGGCATCATGGCCGCAGCCCATGAGGGCGCGGGCCTGGAACATAGTTTGGGGCTGAACATAAGCCTGCCGTTCGAGCAAAGCGCCAATGCCACCCTCAAAGGCAGCAGCAACTTGCTGTCCTTCAAGTTCTTCTTTCTACGCAAGCTGTTCTTCGTCAAAGAAGCCGACGCCCTGGTGCTCTGCCCCGGCGGTTTCGGCACGCTGGATGAAACGCTGGAAGCGCTAACCCTGATCCAAACCGGCAAAAGCCCGCTAGTGCCCGTGGTGCTGCTGGATGAACCCAACGGCACCTTCTGGCAGGACGCCTTGGCGTTTATCAGCAAGCAACTGCAAGGCAACGGCTACATCCTGCCCAGTGACTTAAAGCTGCTGAGCTTGGTGCATAGCGCCGAAGAGGCAGTGGCGCAAATCACCCGCTTTTACAGCAACTACCACTCCAGTCGCTGGCTAAAAGAGCGCTTTGTCGTGCGCCTCCAGCATCCGCTCAACGCCGAAGCCATTGAGCAATTGCCAGAACTGTTTGCTGACCTGTGTAAAAACGGAGGGTTTGTGCAGCAGGTGGGTGCGTTTGAAAACGAGGGCGATGAGCCCGAGTTGAGCCACCTCAGTCGTTTGGCCTTTACCTTTCGCGGGCGGGAATACGGGCGTTTGAGAGAGCTGTACGACTTTCTGAACTCGGCTGAAAATTGGGCCGCGCACTCGTAGGGCGTGCAGCGCCCAGGCAATACGCGTTCAGTCGTACAACGTGCCGCGCAGCAGTTTGCTGATCATGTCCATGGCGTACCCGCGATAGGCGAGAAAACGCCCTTGCTGAGCGCGCTCACGGGCATCGTTTGGCTGTTCGCCAAACTTGCGCCGCCAGACCTCTTCCATCTGCTCACGCCAGTCGACGCCACATTCGCGCAGCGCCTGTTCAATATCCGCACGTGCCAAGCCACGCTGGCTGAGCTCTTCACGAATACGCACAGGCCCGTAGCCCGAGCGGGCACGGTAGGAAACGAAGCTTTCAAGGTAGCGGGATTCGGACAGCAAGCCCTCTTCCGTAAGACGGTCGAGGGCGGCGTCGATAAGCTCAGGAGTCGCACCGCGCTGACGCAATTTGCGGCTTAACTCGACACGCCCGTGCTCACGGCGTGCCAGCAGATCCATGGCGGTACGTCGTACTGCGGCAGGGTTGTCGAGTACGACGGCCATGGCGCAGATCAGGCGTCCGCGTCAGCCAAATCGTCTTCGGTGCTGTTTACCGCAGCGGCAGCCGCAGCAGCGGCCGCATCTTTACCGGCCATCAGCAACTGATCGCGAATCTGCTTCTCGATGGTTTTGGCGATTTCCGGGTTGTCTTCCAGGTACTTGGCCGAGTTGGCTTTACCCTGACCGATCTTGCTGCCCAGGTAGCTGTACCAGGCGCCGGATTTCTCCAACAGACCGAGTTGCACGCCCAGGTCGATGATTTCGCCGTTACGGTAGATGCCCTTGCCGTACAGGATCTGGAACTCAGCCTGACGGAATGGCGGTGCCACCTTGTTTTTCACAACTTTCACGCGGGTTTCGCTGCCCACCACTTCGTCGCCGTCTTTCACCGCGCCGGTACGGCGGATGTCCAGACGAACCGACGCGTAGAACTTCAGCGCGTTACCACCGGTGGTGGTTTCCGGGCTACCGAACATCACGCCGATCTTCATCCGAATCTGGTTGATGAAGATAACCAGGCAGTTGGCGTTCTTGATGTTGCCGGTGATTTTACGCAGGGCCTGGGACATCAGTCGGGCCTGCAGGCCGACGTGCATGTCGCCCATTTCACCTTCAATTTCCGCCTTCGGCACCAGGGCGGCTACGGAGTCGACGATGATCACGTCAACGGCGTTGGAGCGCACCAGCATGTCAGTGATTTCCAGCGCTTGTTCGCCGGTATCGGGCTGGGAAACCAACAGGTCGTCAACATTGACGCCGAGCTTGCCAGCATATTCAGGGTCAAGTGCGTGTTCGGCATCGACGAAGGCGCAGGTGGCGCCCATGCGTTGTGCTTCAGCGATTACCGACAGGGTGAGGGTGGTTTTACCGGACGACTCTGGACCGTAGATTTCTACGATACGGCCGCGAGGCAAGCCACCGATGCCGAGGGCGATGTCCAGGCCCAACGAGCCGGTGGAGATAGCAGGAATGGCTTGGCGCTCATGGTCGCCCATGCGCATAACTGCGCCTTTGCCGAATTGTTTTTCGATTTGACCCAGGGCTGCAGCCAAGGCGCGCTTCTTATTCTCGTCCATTGAATCCTCACGTGATCAAGAGGGCCTATGTATAAGTAGCCAGTATTATTCCACAGCGCAAGTCGAGCGCCTACCCCTGTTCTGGATTTTCTCCTGCAGCTAGTCGGATCAGCCCGGCCAATGCCGCTTCCACTGTTTGTCGCCGCACCGCTTCGCGATCCCCGGCAAACAGGCGCTTGCGGGTTACCACCTGCTCGCCATCTGCCCAGGCGAGCCAGACGGTGCCTACAGGCTTCTCGGCAGTGCCGCCATCAGGGCCGGCAACACCGCTGACCGCTACGGAAAATCGCGCGCTACTTTTCTGCTGTGCACTAAGGACCATGGCCTCGACCACCTCACGACTTACCGCCCCTACGGAGGTGAATAAGCTAGGCGGTACATCTAATTGGCGCGTTTTCTGCGCGTTGGAATAGGTGACATAACCGGCCTCGAACCAGGCCGAGCTACCGGGAATACGGGTAATGGCTTCGGCAATGCCGCCGCCGGTGCAGGACTCGGCCGTGCTTACTTGCGCACCTAGCGCGCGTAAATCCTGGCCGAGTTGCGCGGCCAGTTGGCTAATCGCGTCCAAGGCAAACTCCAGGGTTAAAGAGGATGAGGGGGATACCGTACACTAGCGCTTTTTGCGCGCAAGGCTTGGTAATGAGCGATCTCTCCGCACACACCCCAATGATGCAGCAGTAGTGTGGAAATCTGGCCGAGGGCCAAGCTCGGCGCGACTTTAACGGGATCGGCGTCTAAATCTCAACCTTGAGATAGCTAACTCTAGAGCCAGTAAAGTCGAGATAAATAGACCTAGTATTAGACAGCCTCCCCTCCCCCTTTCTCGCCCGTTCTGGGCAACATCACCCCTTCCCCTGTTTCAAATAGTCGTACTCCCGCTGGCAGGCCTCCCCTGCTATTCGGGATTGGTCAGCGATTTTTGCCAACTCTCCCGCTCTTTGGTCAGCGCGGCCGAGCATGTCGGAGAGCACACCGGCTGCACGGGTGGCTGCCAGCTCCGGTATCACAGGACACGTCGCCGACACTGGCGGCCAGTCTGTTTGCTGCGTCCCGCACGCCGTCACCAGCAACATCAGCAGCAAGACCATCAGCGGCCGCAACCGCGCTTTGTGCTCGAGCATCTTTTCCCACCTGGTTAGAGTTTGTTTGCCAGTCCTGTTCCGTGGCCCTGGCCTTTGCGGTTTCGGCCGCCAAGCCCTTGGCCTGCAGCAGCGCCTGGTCAGCGTTGGCCAGCTTCCACTTGTTGTCGGTCACATTGACGCCGTGACTGTAGGCGCCGAAAAGCGCAGCCAATACCAGCCCCACCCCCGCCAGATACGGCCAAGCCCTCAACAGGAGAGCGCTCAAGACTGCCGCTCCAACTCCGGCAGGTCGACGGTTTGGCCGGCCAAGGCATGGGTGCAATCATCAAGAAACTGAATACGGCCGTCAGTTACGAACGAGTGGCACACAAATGGCCGGGGCTCGACCTTCCCGCCAGCCATCAAGGTCGCATGCTCTTCATCCGTGATGGGCACGACGCCATTGGCCAGAATCGACGGCGATACGGTTGGTTTAGTTAGCGACCCATTCCACGACCAGCGCGGACCATCCCCGGCACCGAAAGCGATGACATGTCCCTGAACGCATCCAGGACAAGGCAAATACAGAAGGTCATCACCCAACTGCTTTGCTACAGGGCTGCTCATGCCAGCACCCGCTTGGCTGCTTCCCACAGCGCCACCCGCTCGGCCTGGCCATTCAGCCCGCCGTTGATACGCCTGGTGATGGCTTCAAACTTGCCAGCATCGGCCAGCTCGTTCAGCCCGTACTCTTTCCAGTACCAGGCCGCCGACAGCGCTGCATAAACCGGCTGTTCGAGCAGCTGAGGCACCTGCTCCAGGTCTGCCCCAATGCCGGCGCCGGCGGCGCGGTAGTTCGCACGGCCAGTCAGTTGGATCAAGCCACGCCCTCGGTACCGCCAGCCATCGCCGGTTGCCTCGGCGCCGTTGCCATTGCGGTTGGCGTAAACCGAATTCGCGATTGCCTCGGGCCGGCGCTGGATCTGCAACGCCAGGGCATTCGGTCTGCCATCGGCACCACGGAAACGACTCGGCCAGGTGTTGGCCAAGCCCTGGGCGCCGTAATTGAGGTTTTCGCTAAGCGCGGTGAGCTGTTGGCTTTCGTGGCCAACCTGCGCCAGAAACGCTGCAACCCGCACCGGGGAGTCGATACCAAACCGGGCCATGGCCTGATTTAGCGCGGATACAAAAACGCCCGCGACTTGGCGGGCGTTCGGCAGGATCAGCACTAGCTGCTGCTGGGTGAGTTGCATGCTTTTCTCCAGACAAGAAAAAGCCCGCGATAAGCGGGCTGGGATCGCGTTCCGGTTAGATCAGAGCGGAGTCCAAGTGATGGCGTTTACGTATGCGCCAGTGGTGTTACCGGCCTTGCAGCGGAAATACAACCGGGACTTGCCGTTGACGTCGGCGGTGATGGTCACCGTGAACACTCTAGGAATTGCGCCTACGACACAGGCGGTGTCCAGCTCCCCTATAACGTTGGTTCCGTCCGTGGAAAACTCAGCGAAGCGAGTAACGCCCGCGCTGTTTTGTCGGGCGCACATTACTTCCCATGTTGTCTGCGAGCCTGGCACCTGATTAATCAATTCTTCTAACAAAACAAAGCTAGCGGAAGTGGTATAGGCGTAAGACTGCCGAACCCCGTCATGCATCATGGTCAGACTAGTGTCGCCTGTGCCCAGGCCGGTATTGGCGTTGCCGCCAGTGAGTGCGGGTCTAGCCCCCAGGCCGAAGACTGGTTCGTATCCGTTCACAGGGATCAGGAAAGGAATTTCCCCGGTAGCCGTGGCGCCACGTGCGTTGAAGACAAGGCCAACGCTGCTACGAACAACCAGTCCACTGTTGACATAGACCACGATAGCCTTGGCTGACTTGGGCTTTTGGTCGCCTATCGGGTTTGCTTTCTTCGTTACAACAGGGGGTAGCGTCCCTTTAATCGCAGCGGCTGCGCAGTCCATCCAGAATAGAGCCAGCAGCGCGTACCCAAGCGAGATGTAGTGCGTGCTGTCAGCAAGTACCATGCTGTACCAGTTGAAAGCAATCGGGTACGGGTTGCACCACGACACACCTCCGAGATTCCAATCGCTGGCTCTTGCTTGTGGGTCTACCCAGGCTTCGTTGAATGGCTTGGAGCTTAGCGACTCGTCGGCAATAGCAGCAGTATCAGGAAAGCCGTATAGGCGGAAGGTGTGGTCTACCGGGATTACGTTACGCACGCCACACACAGCACGCATGTCTGTGATCAGCGCGTCGTAGGTTGCCTTGCTTGACGCCAGGGTCGCAGGGTTCGCCGTTGCATACGGACGCAAAGTTGTAACGGAGTTGCCTGCGGGCATGGTCATGATTAGCACGCCTTTGCCGCCATCGGCGCGAGCTAAATACGCGGGCTTAATCGTGTTATTCCAGTTTGTTTGGACAACGCCTACGTCAGCGCCCGAGTAGCCGTATTTCTCGATGGTGACAGTAATGCCGTGCCTAACCCGCATGAACTCAGCCATGACGGCGGCGTAGGTGTCGATGATCCCAGCTTCGATGGACGCCCCTATCAGCGCAATAGTGTCGATGCCAGTAAGCGGCGCAGGCAGGCCAACGCCAAAGCGGTAGGGGGCGAGCAGCATTTACTTATTCCCCAGGATGTAGACCTTAAGCCCCTTGGCAGTACCGTCGCCGATCTGGCTAATGTCGATGGTGATTTCAGCGTCTTCAGCCAGGCTCGCATCGCTAACTACGGCGGCGGTGACAGCGGTAGTAGTGGTCTTCTCGGTGTTGTCGAAGGTGGGTTTGGTGGAAAAGATAGAAGCGCCGCCCTCCTTTACGTCAATGGTGAGCAGGCTCCCACTGGTTTGCGGAGTCGTCAGCGACGCGCGCACCGTCACACCAGTGAGGGCGAAGGGCATACGGAACGTGACCTTTCCGGTACCGGCGGTTAACGCGGTGGTTTCATCGCTGCACGCGATAGGAATGCAGGTCTTTGCGCTCGCGGTAACGGCGATGCCCAGGGCGTTGATCTGCGCCTGCAGCTTTCCGAACATCGCTTCGTAGGTGTCACCCACTACGATTGCTGCATTGGTAAGGGTCAACGTGGCCAGCGCTACTAAGCGGGCCAGCGCGGCGCTGAAGTACTTGTTTACCGCGCCTTCGGTCACAGCATCGGTAGTGCCAGGGCTGGCGATGATTGGCGCGTAGGCCGAGCCACCCCAGCGGAACTGCGAACTAGTGACCCCGGCCGAGGTATACGGCACGTCGGTGACGTAGATTTTCCCGCTCTCGCCCGTAGCCGGCAGAGCCGCGTAATTCGCCACCTCGATAACATCGTCCACATAGGACGGGAGCTGCGACGACGGAACCACGCCAGCTACCAGCGTGGCCACCGACACCCCCAACGCCGACGAAGGTACGGCAGCATCAGCCTTTGCGCCCTGGGCGGCAGTGGCGCGGGTCGCCACATCGGTTAGGCGAGCAACTTCAAGTCGATCCAGCTCGTCTACAAGTTCAACGTTTGGCATTTCAGTGCACTCCAGAGCTAACGACAAAGCTGCCGTTGGAAACAACAAGGTTGCCGTCAGAAACCACTGACGCAGGGGTGACCCCACCACCATTGATGAGGTCGAATAATTCGTCGATTTGCGCCTGCTGGGCCTCGATCAAGGCGAGCAGTTCGGAGGGGTCACCGGCGCCGGATGGCCCCTGCTTCCCGAACGTGTATACCCAGCCGGGAGAGTTACAAGCGGCCGCCGGCGCAGTACCTGGCGGAGCAACGCAAGCCGGGCCAGCGAACACCGGACGGACCTCACCGCTCGACAAGGTGACGTTCAACAGCCAAACGCCTTTGCGCCAGGTGAGCGCGGCAGTGGCCTCGGCCGACAGGGTGAAGTCGATCCAGCCGCCGGCGTGCACCACCGGCACAATCTCCAGCAGCAGCGCGCCCTTATCGTCCAGCACCTGCAACTGCGCAGAAGCGCCGGTCAGGTCTACTGGCGGGTGGTAGAACAGCATTCCGCCAGCGGCTGTTCGGCCGTCAGCCGTGACTGCGTTGATTTCCAGGGTGTCTTCGTCGATCACCGTGGCGAAGTGCGGGAGCTGGTTAGGCGCCCGATTCAAATCCGACAGGTTTTGAACGCCCTTAATCCAGACTGGCCAGTCCGTCGGCAGGTGGTGGTCAACGGTGAGCACCACCGGCGCAGTATTGGAAATCGCGTCTATTGGCCGGTATTCGAAATCGGACTGCATTACGCGCAGAGACTCGCGCAGGGTGGCGCCCTGGACGATCTGCAAAGTTACGTTTGCCGGCTGCATGTTTTCTCCAGGCGAAAAAAAGCCCGCGGTTAGCGGGCTGGCGTTTAGCTGTTCGGGAAAGGACTGGCCGGGGGCGTGAAGTTGGCAACGTACCTGGCCACACCCTTGGTAATTCTCAACTCATCAATAAAGCCGTTAAGTTGCATCCTGAAACTGCTGTCATTAAGACCGCCAATATAAAGCGGCCTTGAACCTGCAACGCTACCCGAGAAGCTATCCGTATTCGCAATGGTAGAACCGACCTGAGTACCGTTAACAAACGCTCTTACTTGGCCGGAGTTGCGCGTTACAGCTACGTGGTCCCAAGAGTTCAAGGCAAACGGTGCGGTGAAGTTCAGGTCTGTCGTGCCGGTATATACGTTGATAGTTGTGTAAGAACTGGCCGTGCCGTTAATGCGCACTTGCCACCCTTTCGGGTTGATGGCGGCGCCCGAGTATGTAGCGACAATTGCGGCGCCATATCCGGCAGCGCCGTAATTTGGGCTGTATCCGGCGAACCGAACATAGGCCTCAATAGTGAAGTTACCGGTGTCTAAATCGAAGGCGGCGTTAGCAGGAACCGTAAGAAAATCACCGTTACCATCAAACATAGCGGACGCGCCGCCAAATTTGCTTTGCGCGGTGCTTATCTGAGCGTTGCCGTTAGCCGTGACAATCTTCGGGGTCGCAGAAACATCGGGAAAGGAAGTAGCGCCATTTGCACCATCCATATGCAATAGCAGCGAAACGCTAGACCAATAAGGGTCAGCACTTGCTTGATAGCTCGATAGAAGCTGCTGAATGCTCATGAAAGTCCTGCCCCGCTTATACGCCAGCGAGTCGTGGAGACCTTGACGGCGGTAGCCTGCCCGCCCGGCGCCAATGCTCTGCTGCCGGTGGTGCCAGCCCCAACCAAAACCAGCGTGTCATCGGTGATAGCGATGGTGATGGCGCCGGCTCCAACATCGTTGTCGAAAGTAATCGCCGCACCTACCTCAAATGGCACCGCGGCGTTGGATGGAATAGTCCAGATGCGCGCAGTGGTGTCGGAGGGCGGGTGGTAGATCATGGTTCCGGCATCGGCCAGGGCCGCGGTGTAGGCCGCCGACTTCGAATTGACCGGTATCGTCACGTCGCGTAGATCGTTGATCTGGCGCTGGAGCTTGCCGAGGATGACGAGAAGCGTGTCTCCTGCGACCGCCTTGGCGGCACTGGTGAGCACCAGCCCCGTTGCAACAGTGGCGCGTACGAGCGCGCCAAACACACCCCGCTTTAGCAACTTGCCAGTTGTGCCGCTGAACAGTGCAACTTCATCCTCTACTGACGCGCTAGGGCCAACAACGTCGCCTGCGCCTGGATCGCCCTTATCCCCTTTAGCGCCTTTTACTTGGCCAGCGTCTTCGGTGGCCGAATCCGTGTAGGTGATGATTAAGTGGCCATCGCCATCCACGGTCATATCGGCTATGCCGCGGCCATCAACACCGTCAACGCCGTTCGCAACGTCTCCGGCATCCTCGGTGCTGCCATCCGTATAGGTCAGGATCAAGTGGCCGGCGACGTTAACTATCGCAGACGTTACGCCCCGCCCGTCTTCACCAGCTACCAGGCCGGCGTCGACAGTGCCGCCAGTTGTGTAGGTCAGCACCAGGTGGCCTGATCCGTTAATGCTGGCGCCGCTGATTCCTACGCCTGGCGTTCCTGGGGTGCCAGGCACGCCAGGTGTTCCCGGACTACCTGGCGTGCCTGGGGCGCCAATCACGTAACCAGCATCCACGGTGGCACCGTCCGAGTAGGTCAGGATCAAATGGCCGGAACCGTTAACGGTGACGCTGATTACCCCCCGCAGCCCCTCCAGCAGCTCCGCGGTTAGAGAGCAATAAATCACGCTGCCAAATGGCCAGGTCTGCTCGGTAGTGCCTTCGCGCGCGCGCGTTAGGGTTGCCGTCGAGGCCACAACTTCGGCGTCGACGATTTCCCACCTGGTGGGAACATTGCCATTGTCGGTGATGGTCAACCGATAACTGCCGTCAGGCAAATCGAGGGCAAGCGAGTTCTCACCAACAGCAAGCACTACGGCCCGCCGCCAGTTGTTCACAAATTTCATGAAGGCTCCTAAACCCAGCAGCTGTACTGGGTGCTGTTGCGGGCCACTGCATGAGTGACCGGGTGATATGAGCCCTTGAGGCGGGCCGTTAATTGCGAGCTGCTATAGAGAGGGGTTTCATTCGAAGTGGTCGCGCCTGGCGACAGCGTGCCGAGGAATCTGCCACTTGGCGCAGAGCTACCCGTCGCGCGCCAAGCTGCAAATAGGCCGATTAGGTTATTGCTGTAACGACAAGCACCGAGCCACCAATTCTGCGCGAAGCCGAACTGGACGTTTTTAATCAGGTAGCGCTCACCATCGGTGACATCTAATTGAAGTCCGTCGACAAAACTAGGCACTTGCCCCTGCCACCAAAAGTCTTCAAGAAGCGAACCGCTAGAGGTCTCCTCTTCTTCGTGGGCAGGTGTATCAAACGCAAATGCCGTATCGCGCTGAAAGGCTTGGTCTTCATCAAAATAGTAAACGTCAGACGTATACAGACAGGTCTCCTCAACCTGTTGCCCATCAAAGGCCAAGGTGGCCTTGGCCTCCACCCGGTTTTTGATGGTGCGGCCAAGCCTGAACGTTAGCGATTGCTCAATGTTTTGAGCGGCGCCAAGCACACAGACGCCGGCGCCGGCAGTGTAGGGATAACGGGTCACGACTTTGCCCGACTGGCTAAAGTCAAACGCTGGGTATTCCGAAGACGATAAGACGGATAGGTCGAGCGTCACCGGTCGCGCGGCGCCACCCCCGTCAAACCACATGGCAACAATCCGGCCGTTAATTTCTGTCGTGCGGCTGTACTCGCCCACGTAAACGCGCTTAGTCGTGCCTGATGGGGTGCCCGGCGGGGTATCCCCCATTGTCGTAACTGCTGGGTGATAGGTGGTGGTTTCCTCTCGATACCCAGTGCAGGCCGGGTAAACCCCGCCAACAATCGCAACATCAGTTTTTAGCAGCGTGGAACTGGCCGGATTGCTGACGTAGGCATTCGCCGCCGCTGGCAACGCATAGCCGGTATCGCTGCCAACACCCAGCGTCTCCGCCCGGGTCTTGAGTACGGTGATGTTCACTTCGAGGTTAATGCCAGGGGTTCCGCTGATCTGCACCTGCAAGAAGCCAATAGCAAACAAGCCCATCGGCATCAGCGCGCCAATCACTTGGGCGGTGGTTCGGGTGTGGAGCATCAAGATGGCTTTGGAGCCGTCCGGAACGATGTCCATCACCTCCACTTGAACCGATCCAGAAAGCGAAAGCGCTGGGGTGCTTTGCCCCGTTGCGGCCGACACCGAGCGTTCATACACATCTGGCTTACCGCCAAGTACCCCGAACCGGCTCAGCCTGACGGTTCCCGTTAGTGTGGTTGGATCAGACAGAGGGTTGTTCACGGCTGAGCCATCTACAAGCCATGGCGTGCCTGTAGGATCGGCGTATATCCAGCCCTGGAGGTTACGACCGTGCAACCCTTTATCGGCGCCGGCCAATATCGCCCACGGCATCCACTGCCGGCCCTGCGCAGCGTCGAAGGCTGCCTGCTCTTCGCTTGCCGGGACCGGATCGACCGCCCAAGGCATTCGCTGTAGCAGCGTATTGCCGGCCTGCTGCACGCCAACGCTCGGCTGGGGGTACGCCATAAGCTGCCCATTAGGAAGCTCCAGGCTTCCGCTTTCCACTAAGCCATGCCATGGGCAGCCCCAGGGCGGAACACCAGGTGTAGGCATCAGGCAGAACCTTCAGGGTCAGCAAACTGGAAAACAACCTCGGCGCCGTTGGCGTCGGTCATGTTCTGGGTTTTGATCGCGGGCAGGATGAACAGGCCGTCACTGCTTCTAAAACCGCTTTCGTAGTACTCGCGATCGGGAGCTGTACCGCCCTCGACAGCTTTGGTTTTTTCGGTCAGCGGGCTGGCGATGCCGCCACCTGTGGCGCCGGTGGATGGCTTCGCAACATAAGGCGCACTGCCGCGCTGGGCCGGCAATGTTCCGCGCGGCTCAATGGCCCGTAGCTGAGCCGCCTTCTTTTCCGGCCGAATCAGGCTGTTTAAATCGTCCTGGAACGAAGAGCTGCGGCGCTCTGCCGTGTTAGCCGTTTGGATGGCCTGGCGCGCAGCCGCATTGGCCGCGCCGCTGGCACGTCGCGATTGCCCAAGGTCAGCCATGTTTAAAGCTCCAGCCAGTCGTTAGGTATCGCCACGCGGTAGGTGACCGGCACCTCTACAAGACGTTCATCCCGCAGGGTTTCCGCAATCTCTGGCGCTTCCAAATCCATGCGCCGCGGGAACAGCTCAAGGCTTGGGTTAATGTCCAGGTCGTTCTGCGTGTAGTTGCCGGCAAAGCCCAGCTTCTCTTCGTCATACAGCGGGCTGGTGTTGCGCCCGCCAAGCTGCGTCGGCAGCGCGATAGTCGTGTCTTCCGGGTCACTTGGTGATGGCGTGTATGGAACGAATACCGCCCCCTCTAGCGCATCACTCACTGTGCCGCCGCCGCGCATCACCGCAATGCTAAGAGTGGTGATGGCAAGGCCGCTGGCCATGTCGAAGTTGTCATTTACCCGACTGCACCGCGCCTGCGCACCGACGCCCTGGTCTTCAAGGCGCAAGGTGTGCACAAGGTCGACGCCCATCACCATGCTGGTGGGCGCATCCCAACTAACTTCGGTACCGCAGTGCGCACCAATCACGGTGGTGGCGGCTTGGTTAAGGATGCAGCGCAGGGCAAGAACGCGGCGCGCCTCGTCGAGCATGTCCGTCTGGCCCGTGGTGCCGGTGGTGAACGCTTCCGACTCCCAGGCGTTGCCCGCATCCGTTTCAACCTCGAGCGCGATTCGCTCCCGGCCAATCACTTCACCGGCGGCCGCAACGCTTTCCTCTGCCACAACGTTAAACCGGTACTGCACCGTCACCGGCTGATTCCAGCGGCGGGCGCCCGTCCAGGTGGCGCCCAGCAGCAAATCGGGAAAGCCGTTAATCCACGCCTGGGGCGGATCGCAATACACCCCAGTAGGGGGCAAGCGGCGATAGGTCGTGCCATCCAGTAGCGTCTGGCCGCTGCTCTCGGTAGCAGACACAACCATTTCCACATCGGGCAGCTCGGTGTCGTCGTGACGCCAGAGACAAAAACCCTCGATGCCTTCAATCCCCGCAATGTCCGGATGTATCCAGGTGTATTCAACGTTCTGCTGCCAGAGCCGTGCAAAACGGTAGTCCGCCTCTACCTTTACGGTGTTGGTGAGGTTGGTCAGTTCGGCGTAGGAAACGCGGATGGATTCGTAAACTGTGGTGTCCGGGCCAAACACAAAATCGGCGGCGCCGGCATACCAGCTGCTCACACGCAGGGTTCCGTTGGTAGCGCAATCAAGGCTCACCGGGATAGTGCCCAGACGCTCTAGAGCGTAATCCCAACGGCTACGCCCCTCGACCGCCTCAAAGACATCAGGCGACCAGTAGCCAGGGATCAGCGCGTCAATCTCAGCAATGGACAGCGCTTCAACACGCTGCTGCAACTGGTCACTGCATTGGCAGCTCAGTCGGCGATTTAGCGAATCCCAGTCGGTCTTAACGATTCGGCCGGTGAAGCGCAGCGACAGAGTGGTTTCGCCCAGGGCGGTGCTGACGTAAACGATGGTTACCGTGCGGCCGATCCAGTCCGAAGGTACAACCGGGCCGGCCACTAGCTGCAATACCAACTCGGCCACGCCGGCGGCGCCGCGCTCGCGGTCCACGGTCACCGTACCGGTCAGGCGGCTGGAATAATCCACACCGCCAATGACTACCGCCAGTTTCCAGCGGAAGGCCTGACCCTTGGTGATCGGAACAGTGGCCGCAATAGCAGCCGCGAGGCCATTCAGCGGTATGCCGTTTACCGGCGATCCATTGAATTGCATTAGGCCTCCTGCCAGTCAATCTGCCAGCCGAATGTAGCTGTGGCAGGGTCCATCGATTTCTGTGGCTTGCCCGCGAACACCATGTAAACCGGCAGCCACTGCACGTTGTAGATAACCGCTCCTGGCACTGCCTCGACCGTCACCACGCCGGCATCAAAGGAACAGGTCGCCTGCTCCCATTCGCCATTCACTAGCGCGATCGCCCAGGGCGCAACGTCGGGCCTCGGGGTGCTGGTTAAAGGAAAAACCAAACCAGTGTCGGTCATGCTCTCCTGTGAGGTCAGGCGAAGCTCCAGCGGGTGGCTGTAGTCGAGGCCGTCCAAACCTGGCGGCATCCAGCCGGAACCGCTGATGGAGCCGCCAGCCTTGAAAAAGTGAGTCATCTTCACGCCCGTGCCCAGGGCCAGGCGTACTAACCCCTCCCCCAGCACTGGCGAATCGGACTGCGATGGCGGGCCGGCGTGCCGCACGATAGGCAACCCGCCGAAAATGACATCGGGCATCAAATACTCCAGACAAGAAAAAGCCCACCGAAGTGGGCCTGGGGTTATCGCTTAACTGTTCTTCCACGCTTTAGCGCCAGCTTCGCGTAATCGTCGCGCGTCATGTACATGGAGTAGCTTTCGCCGCCCACGTCTAACTGCATGCGGCCAAGGTCGGGCCACTCTGGCGCCGCCGGTGCAGCAAGCTGTGGGTTAAACGCTGGAATACTCGGGACCCGCGCGCCGACAACACCACCGTCTGCAAACTTCGGCATTTGCAGACGGTTAAGCTGGTGCACAAGGCCGGAACCCCAGTACTCAACAGCGCGAGCATTCAATATGCCCTCCCCGTTGCTAAGCCTGGTCATGATGCTGTCGCTGGTACCGGTGCCTGGCCCTCGAATGATCCCGCCAGTGGCCGCGGCCGGAAGCGAAGCATCAACCGCCCCGACACCACCCTGCACCACCGGAACAACAGCAATCTGCATCTGCTGGCGGAACTGCGTAGACAGAGAACTAATCGCTGCTTGAGCGGCCGCAGCTGCATCCTTGTCGACCTCCAACTGCACGCCCACCGGTGGCAGGTTGGTAAAGCTGTTATCACCGTCCTGGCGGATACCTTTTGGCGTGATATCGACCGGTACCGGAGGAAGGACGCCATCCGCATCCTGACGAATGCCTGTAGGCACGATGTCCACCTGTACTGCGGACTGAACGGGATCAATGCCCGCGCCAAGGGGACTGCTTTTGCTTGCCGGAGACTTTGCGTTTGGGTTGGCAACCGGCGTCGCAATATTGATGTCGGCTCCGGTTAGGTCTTTGAATCTCTGTAACTGGGCCGTGGCCAGATCCAAAGCAGCCTGGTCCATTTTGACCGAGATCGTTGTGGTCTTCATATCTGCGAGCAGGTTCTTCAGCTCGACTGTTTTTGCCTTTGCGTCCTCAATGCTCTTCTTGGCTTTGTCGACATTGATTTGGTCGGCTTTGTCTTCAACAGCCTTCAGGCTGTTGATAAAGCCTTCAAACCCATAGGTGTTTTCACCGGCTGCCTGAAGGTCAGCCAACACTTTCAGCGCGGCTTGCGCGCTTGCCTTTGCGCCCGCAAGGTCTCCTTTCCGGAGCGACTCGTTAGCTCTTAACTTTAAATCCTGGGCCTGAGCGTATGAAGGGTCGCCAGTACCGCCCGAATTAAGATTTGCCAGCGCATCGGCATAGCGTTTCTGAGTATCCAGCTGCGCTTTTTGGGCTGTGGCGAGTTCTTTGGCGGCCGCCTTCTCCGCGGCAACTCGGGCGCCGAGATATTTCTTGCTGTTAGCCAGGGCAGTGTCCTGAGCGCTCTTGGTATCACCGAGGTACTTGCTGTACGCCGAGAACGTCTCGCTATCGACCTTTTCCTGTTCGGAAGCTGCCTCTTTTTGAGCTTCGAGGTTGGATTTAGCTGCCGCTTGCGAGGCGCGATACGCCTCCACAGTCATGCCATTCATCTTCGCGTATTTTTCTTCGAGGAGTTTTTCTACTCCCGATATACGAGCATCAAGCTGCTCTCTGCTTTCAAAAAATGAGGAGATAGTGCGGCTGGCAATTGGCCCTCCATCTCGCGAAGCTTTAAGCCTATCCAGGCCTTTCTCCAACATCGTTATTTCGTCTAACGTTCCAGTCGCAGCGGCGGCCGTATAACCGAGCTCTTTGGCAAAAGAGCTGAAATTGGACGCTACCGTTACAGTCCATCCCGCCAGAGTAATCATCCCGCTGGCGATGTCGGTTAAACCCTGAACTACAGCAGGGTCCGTTAGCAGAGTTCGCAGCTTTGTGATCGACTCAATCAGACCTGACGTGTCTCCCTTGCCAAAAGAAACGAGCAAATCATTTCGCAGTTGAGTGAGTGCACCATCGACTGTGTCCGGTAGCTTTTTGGCGGCTTCAGTTAGGGAGGGCAGCGCATTTACCGCAAGATCGGTGATAACTTCCGCAGTGAGCAGTCCTTCCGCAGCCATACCGCGCAAGGCGCCGGTGGGAACGCCCAGACCTTCAGCAAAAGCTCGCAGCAGCGGTGGCGCAGCCTCCGCGATAGCGTTGAACTCCTCACCACGCAGAACACCTGAGCCCATCGCTTGGCTGAACTGGAGAAGAGTGGAAGCCGATTCTGCGCTGGAAGACCCGTTAATGCGCAGCGCCTTGGTTAGCGCATCAACAACTTTTCCAGCATCGTTTTTACGCCCGATCTCATCAAGGGCAGGCGCAAGGCGCGCATACGTGTTTACCACTTCCTCAAGAGGGACCTTGCTGTCCTGGGCAATCTTGAACGTTTCTTCCTGAGCTTTGCTGAACTCCCCTTGAGAGCTCGTAGCGATCCGGAGTTGCGCATCCATTTTCTTAGCCGAGTCGGTAATGTCGACGTAGGCCCGCAACGCAGACACGGCACCATACGCCGCTCCCGCGGCGCCGATGGAACCACCAATCTTGCTGGCCAGGCTGGAGACTTTCGTCTGCTCCCCTTGAAGAGCCTTCATCTCTTTCGTGGTTTCACGAATCTTGGTGTTTAACGCCTGCTGTGCCACAGCTAACTCGCGCGCGGTTAGCGTGCCGCTCGCTCGCAGCAATTCGTAATCCCGCTGCGCCTGTTTGATCGCGGCGGAGCCGGCGCGCAGCTGATTTACGTTAAGTCTGGCTGCAGCGTCATTCAGTGAGGATGTGCCGCGAACCGACGATATTTTGCTGGATAACTCCGCGTTCAGCCTTTGTTGCTCTGCGGCCAAATTACGCGTGTCGATACCGGCAGCTTTAAGCTCCGCGCGCTGCTGCTTTACGGCCTGCTTCTGGCGATCAAACGCAACAGTAGTAGCCGACAGCGCACGCTCAGCTTTAGTCAGCTCCTGCGCCAATCCACGGACCGGCTGCCCAGCTTGCGCGATCGCATTTTTGAGGTCCTCTACCTTCTTCTTGGCGGCAAAAAATTCGGTCGAAGTTTTCTTGGCTGAATCCTGGGCGACTTTCAGCGCATCAATATCGCGGATCGGCTTCTGCAAGGTTTTGTTGAGTTCATCGACAACCTTACGGAATCCATTTATGCCCTTAGTAGCCTGCGCGGCGTCAGCCGTTAACCGCAGCTCGATATCAGTCATTGGACAGGCCTTTCAGCGCACGAAGAAAAAGGGACCAGGGGTAATTCATCACCTGGTTATGCCCGGCTTGGACAAGGGTGCAAATTGCTGACTCCAACTGTTTCAGGCTTTGCTGCCTTGACTGAGTCGGGCCAGCATCTTGAAAAAATGTGGGTTTAGCTCCATACAGCCATCAATCACCTTCTGAATATCCGAAGGCTTCATTTCCTCGATCTCGGCAGCATCCAGACTGGTGAAGAACGGGATTTCAGCGACCGACAATTGTTCAAAAAGTGTCTCACTGATCAGATCGTGCTCTCGAGTCGAAACCGACAAGGCACGGATATCCGCAACGGTAAGCTCCTTGAAAATAATGCTCTTCCCGCCGATTGCTTTCGCAGTCAGGGCAATGGCTTCGCTCATTCAAATCTCCAGGCAATAAAAAACCCGCCGCAGCGGGTTTTTGAGAATCGTTGAGAGGTGACCCCTACCGACCTTTGATACAAGCAAGATAGGTATCGTTCTCGAAATCTAAGGCAGCGCGACCTTTCATTTCCGCGGTGCCGTAGCGAGGCTGCTCATAGGCCGCGATGGTGATTTTCTTTGTGAACTCACCAAAGTCACCCGTGTTGGATGCAGCAATGTCCATCATGTCTGCCATGGGAATGCCGTTTTGTCTGGCGTCCATGACCTTCTTGGCCAAGCCGCTGACCTTCCTACACTGGTCTGGTTCCGCCGCGACGGCTACCGAACCCACCGCTACACAAAGCAAAAACAAGATGAATCGAGACACTTGGATTCCCTCCCTTGAAGATGGGACGGAATGTAGCCCATCCCTGGGCCACAGGTCACGCAGCTGCAACTTCCTTGATGATCCTGAAGTACTTCGAGGTGCCAGCGCCGACCTTGCTGGAATCACGCAGCACCTTGGCAGTGGCTTCGAAACCGCCGAAGTCTTCCGTGTTGATCCAGTCCATTTGGGTGGCCAGGTTCAAACGGCACTGGAAGAAACGGGCTTGCACGCGCTTCTGGGTGCCGGCGGCGTTTTCACCTTCGAACAAGAACTCGAAGGTCTGACCGCTGTTGGTCAAGGCCTCGATCACGTCCACGGTCGCCGACGCATAGTCCACCAAAACGGTGTACGGCGTGCTGGTGGACGCTGCGATCGCAGCTGCCAATGCGCCACCTGGTACAGGCTCAATACCGGAGCCGGTCATTACCCAGTCGTCGAACTCGTCGAACTCGGTGGTAACTGGGCTGCCGCCGGTGGTGACGTGGCTAACGCCTGAAACCGACAAGGGCATCTTTTCCAGCACCACGGTGCCATCCAAGGTTGCAATGTGGCTTTCGGCGGTCACGGTGGCGGCCGGCACGCTGCTCGCTGAACCCCACACCAGAGCGGCCAGCACCCAAGTGAAGATTTCGCGGAAGTTGATGGTCAGCGTCACGTTGGTAACGCGGTCCAGCGAGTCGTATTCACCGCCCTGAGGGGTGGTGGTGTCGGCCAACGTGAGCGAGTTGGTTTCAGTGGCGTGCTGGATAGTGGACACCAAGCCAACCTTTTCAAACGGCACATTACTGCCCGAGGGGCGCGCTTTCAGGTGGCCGCCGATGACGACCGTTTCTTTTTTGAGGGCCATGGCTTATTTCGCCTCCTGGTTGGCCGGAGCGTCGACTTTCTTGAATGCCACCAAGAAAGCCTTTTGCTTCGCGCTGACTTTGATTTTGTCGCCGGCCTTGTAGTCGACGCCGTTATGGGTGTGGGGGCCGGCCAACTTGACCTCCTCCAGCTCGGCCGCCTTGGCCGCTTTCACTTCGGTGCTCATCTGGGCTTGTCCTCGATGATCGTGGTGATGTGGATGGGGATCAGGACGCCGGCATGCTGCTGGCCTTTACCCGGTGGGAAATGTTCAGGGGCGCCGAGCTGGAAGCCGGTGACACCCTTGGGGAACCCCTTTGGCAGAACGCCAGGGGTCGGGATGAATGCTTGGATTAGGTCGAGCTCCATCTCGTCGAGCAGATCCTCATAGCCTTCCATGCTGGTTCTGGTGAGCCCCATCAGGAAGAAACCGACAGGGTTTTTCACCGCTGCAGGACCGCGCTCCAGAACCTTTCCCGGCGCACGCTGAATCAGTGCGAACTGGTCAGGCACTTTGTCTGCTTCCAGCACCTCGTTGAGCCAGCCGGTCAACACGTTGAAGCCGAGGTTCGTCAGGTAGCCGTTGTTGACGGTGACCGTCTCCAAGCGAGCCTTCACCGCCAACCGCACACCCGTGAGGATGTTGCTCATACAGCCTCCATGCAGGCCGCGGTCATCATGTGTCCGTCGTCCAGAATGATTTCTTCAATGAGAAGCCGCCGGCAGCAATGTACAAACACGCCCCCGCGATCAACTGTAGGAAGCTCAGCTTTCCGCCATGTAACGCCAGTAGCCGTTGTCCGAATAAGGCCTTCCGGGCCGCCCTGGAGCAGGTTGTTATCCACGATTACTGTGAGCCCGGCACATACCGGAATGCCCTGCCTGTCGAGATAGTCGGCCTGTCCATCGTTTAGGCGCGCGACAACACGCTTGTGCATGCGATCGCGCATCGCGGCCCAAGACACGATTTAAACAGCCGCCGGAGCGCTAACGCCGTTAAGGCGGACGCGGCCAACCGTGGATGGATTGCCTGCCACTTCGGTGGCGGCGCCAACAAGAACCACACCAGTAGCCGATACGTTGGTCAAAGCGCGGCTGGTGGTGTTCATGTACACCAGGTCACCAACGCCCCAGGCTTGGGCGTTCAGCTTGTTCAGCTCAAAGGCGCCGGTCAGTTTGAGAACAACCGGAGCGCCAGCCACCTCAGTGGTAGCGGCAACGCCGATGAAGGCGCCGACCTTGTAGAGCTCGCCAGAAACGGTGCCGCCGGCTGGGGCTGGGACGGTGATGCAATCGCCGTGTTGAATGAAGGATTTCATGTGTCACCTCGCGAAGGATTTGCAGAAACATAAAGGGCGCCTTGCGGCGCCCTTTGGGTTTGGTTGGTAGTGGCTTATGCGCCGCCGTTTTTGTAGGCGCCGCGGTAGTCAATCCAGGCAGCACCGAAGACCAAGCGAGCCTTGATTTCCAAGCCGTCCACTTCAAAGCCTTCGCGGGTTTCGGTGAAGACGCCTTGCTCGCCTTCCAGGTAGGCGTACTCGAAGGTGTCAATCAGGCCTGGCTCAGTGAAGAGGTACCACTGGTTGCCGGTGATGCGACCATCAACGATCACAACCAGCGAAGTGTTGCGAACGTCGTTGATGTCGGCGTTTTTCGCTGGAACGTACTGGGAGCTGGTGAACTGGAAGGCTTCCATCTCCTTGTCTGGACCAACCACCAGGTAGCGAGGCTCAATGTTGAGGAAAGCGCCGGCCTTGGACTGCTGCTTACGCATTGCAGCGCGGGCGGCGCCCAGGGTGGCGGTGTTGATGGCTCCGGCGGTGCCGGCCAAGTTGCCGTGCGCAGCGATAAAGATCGGCTGGCCGTCGGTGTAGTTCGGGTTGCTCAGCAGCAGGTTCCAAACCAGGTTCGATTCGGTTTGTGCAGCGGCCAGGCCATAAGCCCGAGGGATGCGGGTAAGCGCGCCCAGGTCGTCGTTGATGATCGCTTCCCAGGTGATGCCGATGATTTTACCGAACTTGGCAACGCGGATCGGCGCGCCCTCTTCTTCCAGCTTGCCGTACTTGTATTCGCCGTGCTCTTTCACTTCCTCAAGCGCAGAGATATCGCCCAAGGCGGCGCGGGTGGTGCTGCGGAAGTCAGGCACAGTGGTTTGTTGGCCCAGCGGGCGCCAGGTCTGCGGGGCCTGGGCGTACGAATCGCGCAGGGTGCGGTTAACCGCACCGCCGAGCAGAATCGGGAAATCGCTGGTGGAATGCATGCCGGCCGCGCGCTGCGCCTGGCGATCGCAACCCAGCGCTGCGCGAGCGATATCCTGAGGCATCATGCCGCGAGATTTACCGCCGGCGAACTCGATGGATTCGCGAGCCATGTCCAGCAGACGCATACCGCGGAACTCGCGAGCTTCCGGCAGCAGGACAACGGATTGGTCGCAGCGGTGAATCAGTGCGTTTTGCATGGCAGCGCGCTTGGCTTCCACTACCGCACTGTCCTGGCCGCCAGTTGGGAGGGTGTTACGCGATTCAGGTTGATCGGTAGCCTGGCGCTCGGCCAGTTTATCAATCATCGCGGCGCTAGCTTCAGCGGTGGAAACGCCGCGGCCAATCAAGTCCTCGGCAAACTCGTCGTCCAGGCCGACCTTGCGGGCCATGGAGCGAATGGTGGTACCACGGGTGCGCTCTGCTTCAGCCGCTTGACGGCGAATCAGCTCTTCGGCCGCGCGTTTCTCTTCTTCGGTCATTGCTGTTTCCTCTTGGGGGTTGGCCACGGCGGCCGGTTGATCGGTCGGCTCTTCAGCCGTCCGAATTTCAAAAGTGGTGGGGAATTTGCGGCCGTCGTATTCGGCCGGGGTCTTGGCGCTGCGCACTTTGGCGCCATCATCGAAGCCGATCGGGACAATGGAGATTTCCAAAGGCTCCCAATCCACGGCGCGATAAATCGGCATGGTGTCCTCGCCGCCTTCAACAAGAACGTAGCGGTGCACGGCATAACCGACGCTGATGTTGCGCAGGATGCCGTCCTTCACATCGCGGAATACTTCGTCGGCGTCTTCGCGCTGGCTGAAACGAACCACCGCATGCCCTTCGCCGTTTTCCAGCCAGGCTCGTTCAACTACCGCCAGAACAGAACGAAGCTCCCACTGGTTGTGAACGCTGAGTAGCGGGGCACCGTTGTTCATGCGGTCGAGCCGCACGGCGGTGTCAGTCACCTCAAGCTCTTCCAGGTAGTAGCCGACGTCCCAATTCCAGCGTCGGCCTTGGGCACCCGTGGTCCAAGTGAGTTCGACAGTGCGTGCTTCGGTGTCGACCGTTTCTGGCCGAACCGCAGCGCGTAGGCTCAGCAACGGCGTGTCATGCGCCTCATTCGTCGTCTGCGGCATCGTCCGGTTTCTCTTTGGTGGGTTGTTCAACAGGGGAAGCGCCTGCGGCCATAACTTTTCGCGGGTCGAAGTCGAAGATCAGGCCAAGCTCATCGAGCAGGACGTTGGCTTCTTGGATGTTTTTGGCGTGGGCGTTTGGATCGGTGATGCCAAGCTCGCGCAGGGCATCTGGCCAAGTAAGCAGGCCATTACGAAGGCGCTGCTTAACTGCTTCAATTTCAGATTTCGGATCAACCATCTCGCGACGTGGCGGCGTCCATTCGGCTTTCACATCCTCGCGGACGCCGTCGGGCAAAACCGCCTGAGCCTCCATAAACCAGGCCCACACACCGTTGCAAAGCTGCGGAATGAGCATTCGCCATTGCCACACATCGACGCGGCGAGCGAAGTGCAGCCAGCCCATGCGGCCGCTGGAGAAGTTCACACCCTTGAGGTCGCCGGTGGTTAATTCGTACGGGATGCCGAGGCCTACAGAGATGGCATGCAGCCCTTGCCACGCGTACGGCTCATATCCGTTGAACGTGGGGGGCGTGCCGAATGTGATTGACTCACCCTGAGCCAGCTCCTGGATGATGCCGGGCTCTACCCGCTCCACCAAAGGTGGGGCTTTCGTTTTGTTGCTCGACTCATCCTTGGTAACGAAAGCAGAGAAGCAGGCTGCAATCTTCGCCTGCTCCATCAACGCATCTTCCATCTCGTCGAAGTTGCGCAGGCGTTGCATAACTGGAGCGAACCAGGTGAACCCGCGAGCCTGGCCTGGGCGCTTCGGCAGGAAAACGTGGATCACGTCTTCTGCCGGAATACGGCGTGACTCGATGGAGCGGTAATTGCTGTTTGAGCCGGGGTGTTCATCAAACATCCAGTAGGCGACTCGCCGGCCGATCGGGCTGAACTCAATCCCTTGGATGATTTGGTTCTTGCCGTTGGGGCCAACCTTCTGCTCATCCAGAAAATCCGCTTCGAGCACCTGAAGCTGGATAGGAACGGGCAAGCCATCAGACGCTTTGCGCCACCGGCGGCGGACTAATATCTCTCCCCCCTCCACCACCGCTTCCATGATCTTGTGCTGCAGGCCGTAGAAGTTTTCTAGGCCGTCCGCATCGCAATCCATGCTCTCCGCCCACTGCTTCCATAGTTCAACCAGGCGTTTATTCGAGCGGGCTGTGCGGGCTAGCGGACGCGGAACGATACCGGCGCCCACCACGTTGTCCGCAATGCCGGTGATGGCTCGTTCGGCGTAAGGGTTGTTCCGGCGCAGATCGCGGGCACGGTTACGAAGGCGAGCCAGAGCAGGTCCAATTTCCGCGTTGGCGTCGGTGCCAGAGCTGCGCCACCCATCGTTACGGCGCCCAACCCCCGCGCCTTCAAAACGACGGGCCACGATTTCCATCTGCAGATCCAGTTTCATTTTCCGCAGACGTGACTCGGCGCGTTTCGCGGCCCGGCCGGGAAACAGGTTATCCATCACGCCCATGTCAGTAGCCTTTCGAGAACGATGCGTAGCTGCGGCCGCCAGCATTGCCGGCATTGAGTTGCAAGTCGTCTCTCATCAGCCGAAGGATGCGGAGCATCTCGTCAATGCTGCGGTAGGTGACTTGGCGATCGGCATAACGGACCGACAGCTCACCTCCCGCAATAGCCGCCTGCAGGGCTTCGTACTGCTCAAGGGAGTAGGCCATCATTTTTTCCAGTAGGAGGATTTCGCACGAGGGCGATCACTTTGGTTATCAGCCGCTGCTGTGCCACCGGCTTCTGGTTCCTCTGCGAGGGCGTCCAGGTCTAAACCGAAGCGGGACTGGCTGATTCGTAAGGCAGCAATGGCGTATACAAAACAATCCAGCGCCTCGTTTCGGCGGCCAGCGTTGTCATAGCGAAGTACTCGCTTGCCTTTAACGATCGAGGCTTTTTTCTTTTCTGACGTGAGCTGCTTTAGCTCGTCCTGATCGCATATGTCGTCATTTGCGGGCAGGTGGATGAAGCCGGGCATCGGCTGCCCTGGAGTCGTTAGCGGAATACGCAGACGACTCATGATCAAGTCTTTGGCGCTGTCGGTACCGACTTCGGTTTTGTAGACCCGATCCTTTTTCTTCTTCGGAAAATTCGCGATTGGCTTGCCATAAGTGCTGGCGCCAAAGGTAGGAATTACCCACATAACACCGTGCTTTCTGCTTTCTTCCGATACTTCATCGGAATGGTGTCCGCCAGCATCCCAGCACCACCGCTCAACGCGCATTAGCAGGCCGTCCGCTCTCGTAAACTGCCTATGAATCTCGGTACCAACTTGCTTTCGCAGTTCCTCGCCGTGCGGATCGCCGTATAAAACAAACCGGTGAACCAGCCAAGATTCCTCGCCGGCGCCAAACGCCCACACACGACCCTCAAATCGGTCGTCCTGGGTATCAATGCCGCCCATAAGCGTTACCGCTCGTTGCGGTACTTGTGGATAGACCTCGCGCCGGCCGTACAGAATTTCCCAATCAACCTTGTCGCCCTGGTCGTCGTCCCATGTTTCACCAAGGGTGGTGTTCACGAACGTGACCAGTTTCTGCAGGTCGCCTTTGACCTTCAGCCAGTCGGTGGCGATCTTGAGCCACGTGCTCCAAGTGCTGTAAACGGCCCAGCAGTAGAAAGCGATCGAGCGAGGTGTCCGGATTGGCTCGTCGTCCGGGCCAAACCAGTCCATGGAGTCACGCGTCCATATGCCGGTCTCTTCGCATATCCAGCGGCCCTCGGCCGAAGCCTGAACCATGTCTTGGTGGAAGAAGATGCACGCGCAGTGCTCGCAGACGTACCAGGCCTTGGTTGCTTCCCCCAAGGCGTCCGTTTCCCACTTGAGGCCGAACTCGCAATCCTTACCACCCCACTTGAGCGTCTGCTCCTGGTGGCAATGCGGGCAGCCAATGTGAAACCGTAATTTGATCGGCGCCTCGGCAGCCGCTTTTGAAACTTGGCAGTTGCCAGCGCGCTTCGGCGTGGAGCCTCGGATTGACTTCGGGTACACGGCGCCATCGAGACGCTTATCGCCCAGCGTTACCGGGTCGCCCTCGCCCTCAACATCAGCGTCGAAGTTGGAGAGCTCGTCATAGATAACCTCGTCGGCCGACTTCTCGCGGTAGTTGCGTGAGGCCTTGCCGCCGCGAATCCACAGCGTCTTCCGGTTGGTGAACACCTTCTGGTCGAGGGTGTTGTCGCTGTGCTTTTTGTCCAGCCAAGGGAACAGCTTGTAGAGCACAGGCACGTCACGAATCAGGCCTTTGACGTGGCTCTTGCTGATGTCCTCGGCGTCCGGGTCCGTCGGGCTCCACATCATCACGTTGCGGCGCTTGTGCTGGATCTTGTAGCCGATGTTCGCCATCAACAGCTTCGTGTAACCGATCCGCGCGGACTTCACGAAGTTGACCGCGGCGATCAGGTCATTGCCCATCGCGTTAAGGATGGCCACCTGGAAGGGGTCGGTTTTCCATTTGCCCTCGTTGTAGGAGGATTCGGACGACATGTAGAAATGCTTGTCCGCCCATTCCACCGCGGTTAGCGGGGGCTCTTTGTGCAGGGCCAGCAACCCGAGACTCACGGCTTTGCCGAGGTCTTCAATCCAGGGTTGCGAGGTACTCATCAAGGATTTCCGGAATGTCGTCGCCGAAATGCGCGGCTACGTTTCGCGCCAGGGCAATCTCCCGCTCAACGGTTTCCAAAATGCGAGGGTCAATGTCCGGGTGTCTGCGGCTCACCGTCTTACCCACCGTCTCCAGTTTGGAACCGATCTGTGAGGCAATTTTGGCCAGCGCGAAGGTGTTGAATTGGATGGGCACAAGGAGCTTTTCGGCGACCTGGTTCTTCTTTTCCTGGGCGTCCGCCTGGGCTGAAGTCAGTCGCAGCTTCTCCTGAACCAGCTTGTACTCAATGAGTGGATCGAGAACCTGCTCGCCATCACCCTCAAGTTGGTGTTTCCGGCCGGCGTGTTCAACGCGGTTTTGAACCACATCTTGCACGCGATAAAACGCTTCCCTGCCAATGCGCGAAATGGGTTCAACGCCCCATTTATCAAAAGCTTGCGGAGAAATCCCGAGGCTCGCGGCCATGTCGGATTTGTTCAACCATCCGCGCTGCTTGGTTGTTTCGTTTTTGGCCATGACTAAACAACAACCAACCTCTGAATTTTGGTCATACATGTTTGGCGCGCGGGGCTCGAATTACCCCCTAGGGGCCACCCCCTCAGGAGGACCCATGACGCACCACCTTGGTGCATCAGCGGCGTGTGGCCATGGCGCGGGCTAGAGCCAGCTCGAACTGGATCGGCAACTGATCATTGGCAACGCGATCAGCGATCGCGAAGAAGTCGAACTCCTTGCGGTAGCCAGGCCGAGCGACGAAGGCCATCACCAACTTGATCTTGTCCTTACCCTTGCCTGTTCGCTCACCTATGCCAATGGCGCGGCGGGCCGAGCCCTTGCCTGCATACATGACGAAGTAGCGCTTGAGGTTGGCAATGCTGCGCTTGCTGTCGGTGCTATTGGCGTACTTGTCCTGCTGTGCACCAAGGCCTGAGATGATCCTTTGGATCTGCCCCTTGCCCATGTTGCCGAAGGCATCGAGCTTGGCGTCCTTGCCCGGCACTACATAGCGACCTTCGGGCAGGATGCCCTTAGCCCTAAGTAGCCGCTCGCTGCCCTTGTCCTGCCTGCTTCCCCCGTACACCTGAGGGGTAAGCCAGCGGGTAGCTGGTGCTGCCTTGTCTGCCTCGTTCTTCATCCAAACACGGGCGACTGGCTTGTCCTTGGTAGCTGGGAACAGCCTCAGGCTATTCAGCGTCCAGCGCGTCGGCCTGTCGAAGACCGTGCGCATCTCAAGCTCCAGGCGGTCTTTCACCTGCTTCGCTGTCTCGGTCAGCGATAGCGCGATCGCGTAGGGGAGTTGCTTGCGCTCAAGATCGGTCAGCTCATCAAGCCTATCTTGCAGGCCTTTGGCTTCGATCTTGATCCCGTTCACTGGGGGCCCTGAGAGTCCGCGCCTGTTACGTTGGGCTGAGGCACGAGCCGAGCAACTGCGACAGCCATACCCAACAGCATGTTGACCGAAGCCCACACCATCGGCGGGATATAGCCGTTGAAGTAAACCCAGCCACCAGCCGCGGCATTAAGCAGAGCGCTAAGGACTGCGATCTGAACGCTGGACAGCCGCCAGGCTCGCTTCCAGAACGGTACCAATTTCATGCGCCGAACCCTTTGGCTAAGAAGGGCCAAAGCTTATCCAGCAACACCATGATCACCGCCGCAGCACCAAGGCCATAAGCAATCTTGTTGCCCATCGCATCAAGCTTGGTGCTCATCTGCTCCTGGCTCTCACCAATAGCTTTCAGCTGCTTGTTCTGGAAGTCGAACTGCTGCTCAAGCTTCGTGATTCGGTGAGGGGATTGTCCGTGGTCCAAGTCCAGCTTATCGAGCCGGTGGCGGTGCACTGCCATGTCTTGCTCAAGAGCACCGACGCGCTCGAAGACATCCCTGCCATGGTCGGATTTCTCTGGCATCGGAAACTCTCGGAATAAAAGGCTCGGCATGAGCTGGAAAAGACTGATGGGGTGCAGTGAGGTGTTTGGTTGCGAGGGATGGATTCGAACCACCGACCTTTGGGATATGAGCCCAACGAGCTGACCGCTGCTCTACCACGCAATAGAAACGAAAAAGCCCCGGCGCAACGGCCAGGGCTTTTTGGGTGACGGTCTGGGCTTCACGCACCAAACCGCAGATTGGTAGAAATAGTGCTCACTCGCTCACCGCAAGTCAAGCAGCATCACGCTCAATCAGTCCGCTGCATTCGAGGATCGGGGTGGCTCGCTGAAAGGCTTCGTCCACTCGGTCATCTAGCCAACGTTTCAGCACCGAACGCCACCGGCGGAGCGTTCCCTCAGGCGTGCCGTCATTGTCCCATGTGTGGATCAGGTAGAACGCGACAGGCATGCGCTTTGGCACAGCCCAGGCCGTCACGCACTTCATTTTGAACAGGTGGTGCGCCGGGCAGACGACGCGCGGAATCAGCCACTGGATGGCAGCCATCACCTCGCGGGCGTTGATGCTGTACTTCGCCACCAACACGTTCCACGCCATCTCTGGCAACTCCCGGTGCAGCGCCGCGCGGGTCATGCTGTCCTGGGTGAGCCTCTCCTCTTCCGATAGACCGCCACCAGCACCACCAACTGAATCGGGATAGCCAGCCTGATACCGCTTCTGCCAGCCAGCCTTCTTGGTGCCGTCGATGGTCTCGATGCTCATCACCCGAGCGATCACGTGCCCAACGTCGCGATATACCGTCATAGCTTCACTCCCCGATTTAGCTTGCCGATGTCTTTCTGCAGTTCTCTAACCTGAACCAGCAATCCTTCCGCTCTATTCCACTCAAGGCGCCGTAATTCGAGCTGACGCTGCACTTCATTCTTCAGCGTGGCGTTCTCAGCCAGTAAGGCCTGGGCGCGCAGATAGAACTGCTCCTGCGAAAGCTTGCTCTGCATTGCCAGCTCAATCGGCATGCCGATGACGGCCGCGGTCATCAGCTCGCTCATTGCCCACTCCCCTTTTCATCGTTTTGCATGCTCCATGATTCGGCATGCGGGATTTCGCTAGACGCCCCGCCGTTACTGGCTTCGGTAAGGGTGTGCAATACATGCGATCTTGCGTCAGTCGCGCCGTGTATCGCGGTAAAACCATGCTGATCAAGATGGGAATGCCACAGCTCCAGCGCTGACCTTTTGCGCAGCACAGCGTCGGTTTGGATGTAGGCGGCGGTGACTCCACGCATGGCATGGTTCAGCAGCATCTCGCCTATCAAGTGGTCTACCCCTAACTCGGTCCAGCAGGTGCGGGCGAGCTTGCGCAGGTCGTGACTCGTCCACTCGCCGGCGCCCAAAGTGACAAACACCTCGCTGGCCTGCTTCTCGGACAGGCACTTACCTGGGCAGCCAGGGAACAGGAAAGCCGACCCGCCCTTGGCTTCCTGCTGGGCTTTGTAAGTGGTCAGCAGCGTGACCATCTGCTCGGTTAGCGGCAGCTCATGCACCTGGCGCGTTTTCGTTTCCAGCGCCGGGATATGCCACACGCGCTCCTCCAACCGCACATGCTTCCAGCGGGCTTTGCGGGTCTCACCTAGCCGAGTGCCATGGGCAAGCATCATCACTGCCAGCAGCCCTTCGGATGGGGCGGACTTCCAGCGATCAATCATCAGCTCAAGCACATAGTCCACTTCGGCCGGGCGCAGGCCTGCTGGCTTGGGCAGGATCTTGCCCCGCACGAAGTCGGTGAACTTCATGTGCTCCATGGGGTTGGCGGCTATCAAGTCCAGGCGCCGAGCCTGGCGAAGCGCGCCCATCAGGATGCCGTAGGCCTGGCGCACGTAACCGGCTGTGAACTCCTCCTGCATGTTCCAGAAGAATCCCCGGTCGAGGCCCGCCTTGGTTGTCTCGCTGATACGCATCTCGCCCAGGCCGGGCATCAGGTGCTTCGAAATCATCGACTTGATGGCTACCTTCCGGCGATCTGACAGCGCTCGGTTGCGCAGTTGGCGATCAAGCTGCCAGGCCAACACCTCGCCAAGGGTGGCGAAGGTGTCGATGCCGGTCGGGCCGGCTGGGTCGACAGCAAGGCGCGCGGCCACTTGCGGGAGCACCTCAATCATCGCTTTAGCGGTCAGCGTCGGGTAACGACTCACCTTGTGCCAGCGCCCCTGGATCACGTACCACGAACCCTTCGAGCGGTCCCGCAGATAACGGAAGCGCAAGCCCGGGTGACGAGGGTCACGCAGCTCGCCTATCTCGGTATTAGCGGCCTGGCGCTTTATCTCCGCGTCGGACAAGTTCACCAAGGCCGTTTTCATGGCTTCACCGCGACTGTCGGGGCCATGGCCATGTAACCGTCGATGACTTCCATCGCAGCGTTGAGCCCGCGGCACACGATGCCGAGATAGCCCTGCAGCTCGACGCCCTGCAGAAACGAATGCTGGCTTGGGCTGACCACCGCGTCATGCGGCGGCGTGGCCTTGAACTCGATGAACAGACCGAAATAACCACCGCGCGCCATCGGCAGCACCAGGTCACTCACGCCCGCTTTCACGCCCTGCCCTTTCAGCTTGGCCGCCACACCCTTCAATCGGTGCCCGCCGTTGGGTACGTGGAAAGCCAGCTTGCCCGCCACCGGATGCCGGATGGCCAACCAGGAGAACAGCGCTTTCTGCTCCATGCCCTCGTAATCGACGGCTGGTGCTCGAGTCAGTACACGTGGTGATTTAGCAACAAAACTACGCATGGGCTCGAGCTCCAATCCAGGCAGCGGCTCCGGCGGCACTGGGAAAGGTGCCCAGCGTTTTGCCCGCAGGCGTGCCGGTGATATAGCGCCAGCAGGGAAAGCCGTCCTGCTTGCCGAAGTCCGCCCGGATGGTGTGCCCATCAAGACGTGTCAGTAGATGCAGGTTGGTCTGTGCCCAGCCGGATTGCTCCATGCCGTCAAAGCGCATGCAGAGGTTCAGGCTGTAGCCATCAGGGTGCTCGCGGTGGTTGCGCGTTAGCATTGCGGGCCTTCTCACGACTCCACCTCCGGACCATCCAGCCATGCGAGGAAGCCGGCCGGCACGTCATAGCCTTCCTCGGCAATGATCTTGGCCGCAGTGGCCAGCAGGTCGTCTTCGCTTCCAAACCGATCAACAAAACGAGCTTTGTTGTGATGCAGCGCCACCCCTTCACCGCCGGTCTGGTGGTGCGGCGCGCAAAGCGGGATCACGTACCAATGGGCGTGGGGCTTAGTGCGGCCATCAATGTGGTGGATGCTGCAGTAGTCGTTGAATTCGTGGCGATCAACGCGGCAGGCAATACAGCCAACCACGCGAACCAACATGTCGTGCCAGCTCTTCTGGGCGCTGGTTACGGTGCGGCCTTTCAGCATGTGGCAACCTCGACTGCTGCAAATGCCGCGCGGAATGCGGGCGTCATGGAGGCTTGAAGGTCGGCAGCAATCAAAGCGTGCACCTCGGGCAGGGTTGGGACGTAAGCGAAAGGGATTTTCTCGCCGGCGCGGATCACCGCCACCGGCATGATCGGGCGGCCCGAAAGTGCGACGGTGTAGCCCGCTGGCGTTTTCCAGCAGTCAGGAATCAGTGAGCCGTCGGCATTGGCCTTGGGCTTCCACTGCGCTGGCACGTCGACTTCAATCACGGGGATCACCCAGGCTTTTTCGCAAGGCGGCGAGAAAGGCGTTGGCCACTTCCGGGTTGCGCTCCCCTTTCGGAGTGGCCAGTACCGCCACCGGCGCCGGGGCGATCTCTTCACCTCGCCCTACCTTCCTGCACTGCTCCAGGTACTTCTTCTCGAAAGCCTTGAACGACAGCGCGCGCTCGGTCCGCTGCAGCAAGGTGAAACCCACAGCAACAGCTGCGTGGTATACCGCCGGATGCGACCACCGACCCCAGCCAGCCTTCGCGGGGTGCGTGTTTCGAAGAGCCTCACGAAAAGCCATCTCGTAGCTCGGCATCCCCATGGGCTCTGGCGAAAAGCACCAGTTGATGAACTGCCCAGGCGACGGAGCAAACGCTGCGCTGCTCTGGCGGGCCATCCGCAAGCCGTGCTGGATCTGGTCCAGGCTGTTAATGCCAGAACGCATGAACTCAGACAGCCATTCACGCTTTGCGGCGCTCAATTCGGTATCGGTGGGCCAGGCCTGCTTCCAGGCGGGGTAGATACCTTTGAGGCGAGTAAACAGGTCGTCAATCACGGCACGTGTCCCCGGGTCGATTGCAACGTGTTGGGGGGCGGCCTTGGGCTGGAAGGTCTCGGCTACGTGTCCGACTTCCTTGGCGCATACGAGCGCAGAGCGCGGGCCAGTCACAAGATCACCCCTTCGTCAGCCCAGTCTGCTTGCGGTGCTTGCTGTTGAGGTTTGCCGGCGGCTTTGGTGGCCTGGGCCTTGGCGTGCTTCACCAGGCGCTGGCACCATCCGCCCTGGTTGTCGGCGGTCTCGCGGTTGAGCCAGTAGCCGATGAACTCCCGTACAACCTCGGCAGTCACCGCAGAGGCTTGCAGGCCTGCCAGCTTGAGCTGGGTCTTGAGGGACATTTCGTCGGGTTGCCAGGCTTCGTGCATCTCGAAGCGCTGACGAGCATCCCGCGCCTGTTGTTGGTTTTTATCTACATCTACATCTTCTCTAGGTAACGCTCCGCTAACGCTGCCAGCGTTACCTTTTGCGTTAGTTTTCCCTGTGCTCGCCTTGTGGGAAGCCACCCGTTTTGCCGTGAGAAGCCGCTTCTTAGCGGTTCCGCCGTTATGCCGGTCGAAATTCGGCAGGGTGATGTGATGGCCGGCGTCATCTTCGACCTCGATCATCCAGCCCACCAAAATCATGAACTCGCAGAAATCAGGAACGCCCACGAGTCGATCCAGTAACTTTTTGCTAACGCTCGGAGCGTTACCGTTTTCGGTGTGCTGGTCGAACCAGCCCCATACACGGAGCAGCTTGCCAACCACTGCATCGGGATCTATGGCGGCGTAATCCGCGATCTGGCAAACCTCGGGCTTGTCGAGCGTGATCAGCTCGAACTTGATCCAGTCACCGGCCATGGTTGCCCCCTTGTAGCTTCTCAGCGAGGCGAGCCAGACCTTTGGTGGTGATCAGGGGCTGGAAAGCTGCGCGCTCCAGGCCCGTTTCTTTGTCTGGCTTCAAGGCGGTGACCTTGTGGGTCATCAACCCCTTCGTAATACGGGGCTGCATGGCAATCCAACGAGTGGAGCCAGAGCGCCGATAAATCCAGCGGTTCTGCTCCAGCCACGCGAAGAGCTCACACGGAGCCAGCTGCAGGTGTTTCGCCGCATCCGTAATACACAAAGCACCGTGAGCAGCGGCAAGGCGGCTGATTGCCTTCATTTTCGGAGCCTGGGCGGCTAGGGCCTGCTCAAGGTGACCATTACGGTCGGCAAGGTCGGCGGCAAGCCGGAGAGCTTCAGGAAGGGTCTGTGGAATCGGCGCGCTGCGATGCTGCTCTTCCAGGGCGGTCATTCGGTCATAAACCAGCGCCTGCAAGTCGTAGCTATAAGACATAGCCATTAGGCAGGCTTCGCGCTTGGCGAAGATGAAGCACTTCTGTTGGCGATTGCGAGTGTCTTGGTAATCGGCGGAAAACTTCGCCGATTGATCAGCACCGAGAACACGCGGCACCTTGGCCAAAAAATCTTTGTGCTGCAGCACTGCTTCGCCGGCCTGGCGATTGGAGTTGATGAACTCCACCAGCTCTAAGCTGCTCATAGAAACTGCGCGCGCTACGTTTTCAGCAATCGAAAAACGTGGCGCGGATTGGGTGGGCTTGCTGCTGTCGATGTGCGTGTGCATAATCACCTCACGTTTTGTTGCTGTTAAAGAAGCCGGTCTAGCCACCGGCTTTTTTGTGCCTGCGATTTAGCCGGCCACTCTCAACGAGGGTTTTTCGCCTCGATGTCTTGCGAGTTCGTTTTCTGCCTGGCGGCGGAGTTCGTGGGCGCGGGATTCGACGGCCAACAGGTTGTCGATGAAGCCCGGCAAGTGCGGTAGGTCGGCGGCATCAATCACGCCATCAGCCAGCACGCTGCTACCCGCCTCGGTCGCGTGGCCCATCCGGGTAACGAATTGAGCGAAAGCGGTGACCGGTGCCGCCTCGGCGCTCGAAGCACGCGCACCGATCAAGCCGTGGCGACTGGCCAACTCGTTTATGCAGCGCTCTTGGTGCTCAGCGTCCAGTGCCAGAACCCACGCCTCTTCGATCCAGCTCGCCAATTCAACCTCGCCACTCAGCCAGCGATTCACTTTGCGCAGCCAACTGCCGGAAGCCTTAAGGAATGCGCTGGTGTCGCTGGTGGCGGCCAGGGCCGTGAAGTCGGGCACTTCTTTAGCGCGGGCTTTCTCAGGAATGGAAAGGTGAATCTGCTTGCTCAGCTCTTCGGCGAAATCGTCCTGGCTGAGGCTGGTGCGCGCGATCATTTCCACGGCGTGGGCAATCAGCACCTGGTCGCGGCTGAAAGAGTGTCTGAGGCTGGACGTGTTCATGTTGTGCTCCTGCTTTTATCGTGGAGCCATGAACAACACGGTCCCACATCAATATTTCGTTACGCGAGCCGGCTCACGCAGCTGCCTGTTTCCAGGGGAACGAAGGGCACAACTCATCTCGCCGAACCTTGCCAGCGGTGATTTCTTCGATCTGAAGGGCGCGCTCTGGTGGTACAGGCCGCGATCCAGTGCACCACTGACTTACGGTCGGGGCTCGGACCGCAAGAAGGTTCGCTAAGGCAGCTTTGCCTCCAGCGATCTTCGCGGCTTCCGCCATTGCTTCGGTGGGAGTCATTCTGTCGCTCTCCGGTTTATCTAGAGAGCAATATAAGGCAATAGCTAATAACAGACAAGCCATTGCCTAACCAGCACCTAGAAAGGCCATATTAGGCAATGCTTACAGGTTCAGAATTAGGCGCAGCGATCGAGGTCGCACGCATCAAGAAAAACGTCCCGAAGAATGCGCTTGCAAAGGCCTTCGGCATTTCTGCGCCATCTGTAAATGGATGGGTTGCTACGGGCAGGATTGATAAGTCGAAGCTTATCGAGGTAATCCGCTACTTCTCAGATGTCGTTGGTCCAGAGCACTGGGGCTTAACTCCTGATGATGCAGATATCCTCCAGATCGCCAACTCTCCAGAGGAAGCTGCTTCGCAGGCCGGGTCAGCTGCTGACGCAGTGCTAAAGATGCTAGCTAAGCATGGCAAGAGCCTGTCGATTGAAGACAGGCAAAAAATCTTGGATGCAGCGAACCAAACGAATACTGGTACCGCCGACCAAAGCAACGTAATCGTCGCCGACTTCTCGCGCCGGCCGCTGGTGGGCGACGAAATCCGCATTGCCCACTATGACGTTCAGGGCGCCATGGGCCACGGCAAACAGGTTCACGACTTCCCCGAGCTTTTCAAAGACGTGACCGTGAGCCAGCAGCACCTCCGCGAGCTGGGTGTGAAGTACGAAGATCCTCGCCACCTGAAGATGATCACAGGCGCCGGCCAGTCGATGGAGCCCACCATCCAAGACAAAGACCCGTTGATTGTCGATGCCAGCATTCGCGAATTTACCGGCGACGGCATCTACGCATTCATCTGGGAGGGGCTGTTCTACATCAAGCGCCTGCAGCGTAAGGGCGCCAAGCAATTCAAGATGATTTCGGACAACAAGCTCCACGATCCAGAAGACATTCCAGTGGATCAGACCTATATCCAGGCCAGGGTTTTGCTGGTGTGGAATGCAAAGCGGGTTTAAAGAATGATAGTGAGTACGCACCCATTCATGGTTTTGGAAAATCGGGCGGCCCGCCTACAGCCATGGACCGTCACAGGGCCTGGGGGTGTTGCTGGCGCCTACTATGACTTCGTCAGCAATCCAGAACTGATTCGCGAAAAGCTAGAAGATTTCAAGCCCTACGAAGACAAACCTGCCGTCCAAAATCTGTATCGAATTCTTGAGGACTTGAACAGGCAAAGCGGCCTGCTTGAGACCTGTGACTGCGCGCTTGGCCCGATGAAAAACGGGGCAACCATGTTTGGTAAAAGCCATAATTTAGGTGGGCGGCTGGAGATAATTATTAGAGACCAGAAGGTCAACACGGAGCTAGTTGCGGTCGCCAACTTCATTCGATATCTCTCTATCTATCTCCAGAAAGAATGGCCCGATTGTGATGTGGCTTGGATTGAGATTCACACTCTTCAGACCAAGTTCACCGCCCTCCCGAACGACAAGTCTGCCGGCTACCGTACATCCATAGTCTTCCAGGTGCACGGTGACGGCACTGACCAAGTGTGGACTAATCTCGACCTCACTTTGTCGGCACTCTTCAAAGCACTCAAGCGGCTTGAGCAGCTCCTCATTCCGAAAGGGAATGGCTAGGGGGCTATACGATTCGAGCCTAGCCGACTCGATATCCTCTAAAAACGCCTGAAAAGCCATAGCCAGTCCCCTTTACGTTTTAACTGATGGATTCTTTTTGAGAATATCAGACCATCTTGATAGTGGCTTCGCCCTATTGATATTCACCAGCCCTAGAACGGAATCTCAGCCTCTGTAATTGGATTGGTCTCACGCTCTGGGGCTGTTTCCTGCCCCTCCTCGCGCTCCCAGCGTACGGTCACGTTGCCGTCATCGCCGAACTCCAGGCTGAGTTCGTCCGTCTCCGCTAGCAGCTCCATCACCGCCTCCCAATCCTTGTCCTCGTCCGTGTCCAGACGGTGAATAAACACGCACCGGTTTAGCTGCGCTATGGGCGACTGAATCATTGCCGACACCCGCAAGCCTAGACGCTCCAGGCCGGTCAGCTCCGCTTTGCCCTCTGTTTGTCCCTTCCTTTGCTTGGCCATTTGGCTCTCCTTACTACTGGATGCGCATACAGTATTAGGACATTTCCGATTAGGCAATGCGGTAGCCACGAAATAAAATTAGGCATTAGCTATTTACATAAATTAGGCATTGGCTTATCTTGATTTCAACACGGCAGCGATGCCACGGGGCAACCCGAACGCTCTTTAACAACCAGCGCAACAAACACAACAGACCGCATTGCCTCTACCGGCGACCGGGGATCTGACAGGCACGAAGGCCTGCCAACGACAGGAACACCCTGTACGGCTGATCCAGAGCGAAAGGCTCGAACCGCGCGAATGACCCTGCATGCAATGCGCCCCGCTACGCCAGCGGTAATAGGCTGGAACCTCGCTTCAACACTTGGCTAGCCGGTGGGGAGGTTTGGAACCTGGACAGCAGATAGAAGCCCTGGCGGTCGCCAGTAGCGAGTCAGGGCTAAAGCGTTTCACTGATGCAGCTTGGCAACAGGCTGCATTGGGAAACCAACCAAGGGGGACGAGGCATGTTTGAGGGTATCCATAGCTACGGCGGCGAAGCCGGATTGTGCGGCGCTAGTTACACCAGCGGAGAGGTTCACGGTCACGTGTCCTTTTCTGCGAGCCCGGACCGTACGAGCGTTATGAGCTCCATCGGGCCGGATGACGCTGTGCTCAAGTGCAGCTTCAGTCACTACTACAGCAGCATCCTGCGGCGGCAGAAAGCGCGAGTAGTTGCGGAAGTGGATAGCTTGGTTTGAGGACTCTTCACTGATGCACCTGCTGAACCGGGTGCATTGGGAAGCAACCAACCAAGGAAAAGGACCATGTTGATACTCACCCGCCGAGTAGGCGAAACACTCCAGATCGGTGAAGACATCACCGTCACTGTGGTGGAAGTAAACGGCAACCAGGTGCGCATCGGTATTGCTGCACCGAAAGACGTAGCGATCATGCGACCCGAAGCCAAGGTGCAGCTACCGAAGCTGGCCAGGGCGTTATAGATCGTGTCCAAGGTCATCAAGTCCACCAAAAGCGGCGCCGTGATCAGCACACATGACGAGGCCGAGCAATTTGCCGGATTCAAGTTGGACCGGCGGCTGAACTACTGGATAAGTCGGCGCGGAGAGGTCGAAGAGGAAGGTTGGTGCACCCTACGTTGCACGGGCTGTTCTTGCGGTTGCGAAGGCGGATGCAGCTGCGGCGATGGATTCGGATGCAGTGAATGCGGATACACCGGTCGTCGTCGTCAGTACTTCGGCTTTCCAGCCCGAACGCCTGAGCAGCGGCGGCGCGATCGCCAGCTGGGCAAACCAACTCAATAGGTGGCCACTGCCTGCCCAGTGTGCGAACAACGGAGGGTTAGTCATGGGCCATTAGCGAACAACACACCCCCAACGGCGCGGAAAGCCTGAAGCCCGCGTCCGGCTTCTTACAGGCAGCGGCCAAGCGGGCATTCGGTGTCACCGCGCACCGGCTGGGCAACCAGTGGCCCACCCTTGCTAAGACGAGTTATGCCAGCTGCCGGCGGCACGGATTGCCCCGGCAGTTTCCACCCCTCCCCGCCTTCATACGTCGCCACCCAGCCCGGAAAGACCTTGCGGAAGAAGATTCCGGACAGGGTGGCGACCTATGCACGCAATTCACCCCAACCGATAGAGGATTCACCAATGTTCGGCAAACTTTTAGGCAAGAAATCGGGCCAGGCCCGCGCTGTGGTCGCCAAACTGGCCAACCGCGATCTGATGGAAGCAGTGGTCTACGGCTCGATCTACGTGGCCGCCGCTGATGGCGATTTGGAGGAAAGCGAACTCTCCAAGGTCGAAACCATCCTGAGCAACAACCCCGCGCTCCAGGGCTTTGGCGCTGAGCTGTCGAACACCATCGACCGCGCCAAAACGGACTTCCGTTCCGGTGCTCGCATCCTTCGCCAGAACGCTGAAAAGGAACTGGGCGACCTCGCTCACAGCCCTGCTGAAGCGCTGACCGTTCTCAACGTGATGCTGACCATCGCCGAGGCAGACGGCGAAATCGAAGCAGCCGAACTAACCGCCCTTGAGCGCAGCGCGAAGCTGCTCGGCCTCAACCTCAAAGACCACCTGTAAGCATGGTCCGCCGCTTCGGCAACAAAGCCCGCTCCCTGGCCGCCTACGGGCTGGCCGGCGGGGTGGTTTTCGTGGACTCGGCAAGCCGGGTTCTTTCAATGGTCGGTGACCTGATCCTCGTCGCGCTGCTTCTAGCGGTGCTGATGATTGGGCGGAAGCCGCGCGCTTAGGAGTCAACCATGTCCCAACAATCAAATACCGGCGGCGTCTCAATTCTCGGACTGCTCGGCATCTTGTTCATCGGTCTGAAACTGACGGGCTATATCGACTGGTCTTGGTGGTGGGTGACCGCTCCCTTCTGGGGTTTCCTGGCCCTACTGGTATTGGTCGGTGTGATCATGCTTTTGGTCATCGCAATCAAAGAACTTGGGCCGAAGCGGCGCCGCTACTAGCAGCGCTGTTACGCACGCCAACCCAACTACAAGCGAGCACAACCTATGAACCTCTTGCAACGTGCTGCATCCAGCATCGCCGAGCTTCGCGGCATGATGGCCCACACCCAGCTGGCCCGCATGGCCTTCGAGCACAAAGTCACAACTCCGCGCCGGCCACCATCCGGCAAGGTTCGCCTGCTGATGACCGGCCGTGAGCCGGTTCAGCTGCTCGACGCAGAAACCGGCGAATTCCTGTGCGAGCGTCCGACCTACCGTGAAGCTCGCGACTTGGCCGATCAGTTGGAGTGCTGTGCATGATCGGCCAGAACGACCACCTGCTTAAGGCGGATGAGTCGGCGATGCTGAATGAGGCGATGGCCCGCTTCCTCGCTGGCGGCGGCGAAGTTACCAAAGTTCAGTCGGGACTCTGCAACCCGAACCCCATCGCTTTCATTCAGCCACGCATTGCCCCAGCAAAAGCTCGCAAGAGCCGTGCGAAACCGCCGGAAGAAAAGAAACCGCGGCGCCCCAGCGCAGCCGACCTGTCTCGCCAGAAGCGAGACATCAAGCTAGCCGAAATGGCCAAGACCATGACTATCCCCGAGGTCACCGAAGCGACAGGGCTTAGCCGCTCGCTGCTTACAAGTCTCGCCGAGCGCCGCGGGTTCACGTTCCAACCTGTGCCCGTTGTCGATGAGGAAGAGGACGCCGGGCTAATCGCCCGCATCTTGGCCATGCGAGATATCGGCGTAACCCGAACAGCCTGCTGTAGAAAGCTGGATATCTCACTTACGAAGTTCGGACGCCTGCTGAAAACCGGGAAGATCGATTACCCGACTGCGGGCCCAGGGCGGCCACGTTGAAGCGCGCACAACACCACCGGCGGCGGATGCACACCACCCTGCCGCCTAGCGGAATAGAGATATGCCATGGCCAAGAACACGCAGCAACGGTCGGAGAAGGCAGCCGAGAAGGCCAGACTGTTCGACGAGAAGGAACTGCGCCACAAGGTGCGGCCTGGAATCAATGCAATGCTCGCCGAACTGATGGCCTGGCATGAAGTGCCTGAAATCAGCGAAGCGGTTCAGCTACTGATCATCAATGCCCATGCCTTGGGCCCAGCGGGTTCGGCGCCGCTTCTAGCAGTCCCGCGCCACGAAATACGAATTAGCGAAAACGTGGCGCGGAAACTTGCAAAGTTCGTTGCGCCAGACGAGCCCGAATAGAAAAACCTTTCCCCTTTCTGGAAAACCTTTTCCGCCACCTGCTGCGGCTGGGCGGCGCTTTGCCTGGAGTTTCGAATGACACCCTCCCACCAGATACGGGTAGGCGATTGCCTGGAGCTGCTGCGGGCGATGCCAAGCGAATCCGTGCAGTGCTGCGTTACCTCACCGCCCTACTACGGGCTGCGCGACTACAACGTCGAAGGCCAGATCGGGCTGGAGCAAACGCCGGCGGAATTTATCGCGCGCCTGGTCGAGGTGTTCCGCGAAGTGCGGCGAGTACTCCGCAAGGACGGAACCGCCTGGGTGAACATGGGCGACAGCTACGCAGGAAGCTGGGGCGCACAGGGCCGACCGCAAGGTGACGGCCAAATGTCCGGGCGCAGCGTTACTTCGGCGCGACAGATAATTGCCCACCGAGCGCAACAAGCGCAGCGTGTGGACGGTACCGACGCACAGCTTCAAGGGCGCCCACTTCGCCACCTTCCCGCCCGACCTGATCAGGCCCTGCATTCTCGCCGGGGCACCGCGCGGAGGCCTCGTGTTCGATCCGTTCGGCGGTGCAGGCACCACCGGCCTGGTCGCCATGCAGGAAGGCCGGTGCTCACTTCTGCTCGAGCTCAACCCCAAATACGCCGCGCTTGCCCAGGCAAGGCTGGACACAGCCTGGATAGACGGCGCCGCGCAGATGGACATCCTTCTCGACTCCAAGGAATCAGCCGCATGACGACCAATCCACGAATCGTCTGCCAGTTCAGCTGTGGCGCCGCCTCGGCCGTGGCCACCATGCTTGCCTTGGCTCAGTACGGACCGACACACGACGTGCAGATCGTGAACGCCTTCTTGGCGAACGAGCACACCGATAACCGCCGCTTCCTTGAAGACTGCCAGGACTGGTTTGGGCGACCAATCACCGTCTTGGCCGACGAAAAATACGGCGCCGATATCACTCAGGTGTTTCGCCGAGAGCGATACATGAAAGGCCAGCACGGCGCCCCGTGTTCCAAGCTTCTGAAGCGCCGACTCCTGGACACTTGGAAGCAACCAGGCGACGTGATGGTCTTCGGGTACACAGTTGAAGAGGTTGATCGCCTGGATGATTTCCGCGAACGCAATCCCGACCGCCCAGTGATCGCGCCGCTCATTGACCGCGGCTTAGGCAAAGAGGACTGCAAGGCCATGATCCTGCGCGCAGGTATCGAGCTGCCTTTCATTTATCGAATGGGGTATCACAACGCCAACTGCATTGGCTGCGTGAAGGGCGGTGAAGGCTACTGGCGAGCTGTTCGCGAAGACTTCCCAGAACAGTTCGAGGAGCGGTGCAAGGTTCAAGACGAGCTCGGGGAAGGATCGTGGTTCCTGCGCTACCGGTCAGGGCCGAAGAGTGGGCAGCGCTTCCCTCTCCGTGATTTGCCTGAGGGTGAGGCGCGCCGAAACGAGGCGCTGCCCTCGTGCTCATTCTTCTGCGAGATGGCCGAAGCCGACATAATCGCTGTGCACTAAGCAACCCTCCCCGGCACTTCCTTGCCCGATGCGGCCGAGTGGGTTGGTGCGCGCAGTGTAGCGGCTCACTCATCCACCGGCACCCGCTGCCGCTCGATGTCCATTAGCTGCTTGAGCATGTGGATGGCTGCGAACCCGCCGCCCACCTCCTTGCGCCAGGTGTCGTGGATGGCCTGGAACAGTTGATCTGACTCTTTGAGCAATCCCCGATACCGGGCTATCTCCAGGGCCATGCGCCTAATGTCCGGATCGTTGTTTTCGGTCCAGATGCGCCGCAGCTCCTCCTGAGTGACCGGCCTGAACGGCGGCAAGCTGCTTGGCCTGCGGATTTGGTTCGAGCGCATTACGACTACCACTGTTCATCTAAACAGTAATTCTGGCACGGTGACGCTTAGCCGTCGTCTGCCGCTGATCCCATAACCTACTGTCACGCCACCCTGGCGAGGTATTCCCCATGGCCGACCAACGAAAGCCCAGCCTGGCGCTCGGCGATCCACTGACCAAAGAAACGTTTGAAGACTTCCTAGATCGCCTGCGCCATGACTGCATTGGCGCGGGAGTTCGCGACCACTGCACTGCCGAGGCGATTTTCATTGTCGAGAGACGCCGCATTAACGCCGGGCTCGACATGGACTACACCGACCAGCGCCTGGTGTATTGGGATAGCGGCGAATCGGTTGCTTACTCGCCAGCGGAATACTGGAAAGACCAATCCAGCTATCAGAAAAGCCAGCTCAACAAAAAAATGCAGGAGTGGGCTGGCTGCCAGTTCATGAAGGGCAGCGAGTCGGATCAGTGGTATGTGCTGGGTGAGCTTGAGGAACACACCGTCACGGGCTGGAGCGAGAGCTGGGACTACCTCAACGCTCACTTCACTAAGGATGCCGCCGAGGCATTTATCCGTCGCAAGAAGCACGACTACCCGCACGGCATGAGGGTCTACGTCGACTCTCAGTTTTACGCCTGGGAGTTCAACCAGATAAAGACCGCTCTGCTCAAAGGCAATCTGGTTTTTAAGGAGTCAGCATGAAGCGCATCTACCTCAGCGGTCCCATGACCGGCCTGCCCGACTTCAACTATCCAGCATTCAACGCCGAAGCTGCCCGCCTCCGCGCCCTAGGCTACGAAGTGGTCAACCCCGCAGAAAACCCCGAGCAAGCAACCTGGGCGGACTACATGCGCCAGGACATCCCGCAGCTGCTCACCTGCGACACCCTGGCCCTGCTGCCGGCCTGGCACAACTCACGCGGCGCAAAGCTCGAGCATCACATTGCCGCCCAACTGGGAATCTTCAAGGTCAGTGCCGCCGATATCCGGCAGCCAGCGAAACAGGCGGTGCCAGCATGAGCTTCCACAACGCACTTAGGCGTCTGCGCGCCGCAGCAAGTGAGCCGCAGCCAGGCCAGCGCATCGACATGGCCCTGGTAAGGCGTCGCGACCTGCAAAACCTGTTGGCCGACTATGACCGCGTCGATTCGATGGCACGCCAGCAGCATGACGAGCTCGCCGCGATCAAAGACCAGCCGCCGGCGGGCTGGCAAGCGCGCTTCATCGAGCCCAGCGACCGTTGGGATGCTTGGTCACCCTGCACGAAAGAGCACCACGACCTCGTCAAGCGCACCCCTGCCGAGTGGCCTGGCTATGAAGTGCGACCGGTTTTCGCCCTACCTCCCGCCATCCCGCTACCCGCCCCCAGCCAGGTTGCCGCTGAGGTCCTTGCGGAGCCGGCGCGTCGCAAAGCCCCGTGGCCTGACTACGCAGGCCGCGATATCTACGAAGGCGACACGATCCAGCATCCTGCGTCTGGCGAGCTAGGCAAGGTTTCCTACTTCGGAAATTTCTCTTCCGATTATCTATGCTGGAGAGTGGACTACGACGATGGAACCTGGAGCTCACTTAGCAAGCAGATTAACGAAAAAGGCCAGGCTGTAGTGGTTACACCCAGGCCAACCAAGGCAGGTGAGTGATGAGTACCCGCGCTTCCTGCACCCGCTACAAGCCGACCTTCGCGGGCGCATGGGCCGTCTGCCGTGATGACTGGCTGATGGTCGCCAGCGTTTCAGCGCTTCGAGCCGAAGCCATCAACAAATTCATGACAATGGCCGAAGGGCCTAACTGGTCCGACAAGCAGTGGCGCTACTGGAAGCGTCGTGGCTATCGCGCAAGTCACGTCGGCATAACTGAATACCTGTTCAAGCCTTAACCCCTTCCCCACTTATCCAATCAACTGCCGGCACTGGCCGGCAGTAAGGACGAAGTCATGGCCCAGAAAAGCCATCTGCAACTCGGCAAAGAGATGTGGTTGATCATCTCCCCGACCTTCCACCAGGTGGCCGCCGACAACGGCATCACCACCCAAGACCAATTTGTTTCGCTGTGGGCCGGGTTCCTCGCCGGCTCCTGCGGTGCGATGACCGCCGACGTTGGCCCGGACTACGCCGCCGCGCTGCTGGACGAGATCAAGAAATCGGTTGCGATCGTCTCGCGCTCGAAGCTCACGGCGGTGAAGTCATGAGCGAACTGCAGCTGATGGCGGCGGAAGCAGCGCTGGCCAAGATGGTCAGCGGTAACCACTTCGATATCTGCACCATCGACAGCATCAGCAAGATGATGAATCTAGTGCCCGACCGCGAAACCTATACGCTGCTGCGCACGCTGCACTGCGTGAACTACGACCAAATGCGGCCGGAGCTGCTGGTCGCCCTGCCCGACTTGATCGCCAAGGTGTTGCAGTCGCCAAGCTTCGACGCCAGCCGAATGAACATCGTCCCCGCCGGAAACGGCTTGCGCGTCATCTCCAACTAACCCCACTCCCCTACAGCCTGCCGGTGATCGGCAGAAAGGAAAAATCATGTCCAAAAAAACCATGTGCATCTACCACGGTAACTGCGCGGACGGCTTCGGCGCGGCCTGGGTGGTTCGCCAGGCCCTCGGTGAATCCGTAGAATTCGTGGCTGGCGTCTACGGAGCGGAACCGCCGGACGTTACCGGCTACGACGTGATCCTGGTGGACTTCAGCTACAAATACGATGTATTGGCGGCGCTGAGCTGGAAGGCCAACAGCATCATCATTCTCGACCATCACAAAAGCGCCGCCCAAGACCTCGCACGTTTCCCGTCATTTCATGCTGGTGTTGAGTTCGACTCCCGCGCCGGCGAAGTGGCGCTGGGCTGGCGATCGGCCCACGAATCTATGCAGATGCAGAACGCACCGGCGATCGCCTGCTGCTTCGACATGGAACGCAGCGGCGCGATGTTGGCTTGGGATCACTTCTTCCCGAGCGAAGAGCCGCCACAGTTGCTGCGACACATCCAGGATCGTGACCTTTGGCTGTTCAAGCTCGAAGGCACCCGCGAAATTCAAGCCAACGTATTCAGCTACCCGTACGACTTCCAGGTGTGGGACGAACTGATGGCGGCCGACGTGGGCACGCTGCTGGTGGAGGGCCGCGCGATCGAGCGTAAACACCACAAGGATGTCGGCGAATTGGTGGGTGTGTGCAAGCGGCGCCTGGTGATCGGCGGGCATGACGTGCCAGCCGCAAGCCTCCCTTACACACTGACTAGCGATGCCGGACACCTAATGGCCCAGGGCGAACCCTTCGCCGCCTGTTACTGGGATACCCCCACCGGCCGCGTTTTCAGCCTGCGCAGCACCGACGAAGGTCTGGACGTTTCAGAAATCGCGGCGCAGTACGGCGGCGGCGGCCATCGCAACGCCTCGGGCTTTCGCGTGCCGTTCGGGCATGAGCTGACGCAGTAACCCTTCCCCACCTTCTGCCGCCATAGGGCGGCATGGAGTGCGCTATGTTTTTGACTGAAAAAGAAGTTATAGACCTGACCGGGTACACCAAGCCATCAGCGCAAATAAAGTGGCTGAAGGCAGAAAAGTTCGGTTATGTGGTTGGCGGGGATGGCGTACCGAAGGTGCTGCGCGAGGTTGTTGTATCGCGCCTGGGCGGCATCCAAAAGCAGAAGGGGCCGCAATTGCGGCTTGCGTGAGGGGTAGCCCATGAGGCCACGGAAGACAGACCGGCACCTGCCGGCGTGCATGTATTTCAAGCACGGCGCGTACTACCTGGTGCGCAAAGGGAAATGGCAGCGCCTGGATACGGACTATCAGGCGGCACTGATGAAGTACGCCAAGCAATTCGACTCGGCGGGTCTGGGCGGCATGTCCAAGCTGGTCGACGACGCCTTGAAATACATGGCGCCGAAGCTGTCCGACAATACCGTGATGCAATACAAGGCCGCCGCAGCCCGGGCGAAAGCGGCGTTCGCTGAGTTCGAGCCTCACCAGGTGCTACCCAAGCACGTCGCGGCGCTCAAGATACACATGGCCGACACTCCAAACATGGCCAACCGGGTTCTGTCCTTCCTGCGGATGGTGTTCGCCTATGCGCTGGAACAGCAACTTGTGGACTCCAACCCGTGCACCGGCATACGGCGCTTTCCAGAAGCCAAGCGCGACCGCTACGTCAATGACGCCGAGTTCGCCGCTATCTGCGCCCACTCAAGCGACAACATGCGGGTCATCTACGAAATGTGCTTCCTCACCGGGCAGCGGATCAACGACGTTTTGTCGATCCGCCTTGCTGACATCAGCAACGAGGGAATTGCCTTCCAACAGCAGAAGACCGGCGCAAAACTCTTGGTTCAGATGACCCCCGACCTTGAAGCGCTTGTCGCGCGCATCAAAGCGCTGCCCAGAAAAATTAGCGGGCTGACCTTGTTCACTTCGCCGCGCGGCGGGAAGCCGGTGCATTACGGTTCTGTGAAGGACGCATTCAAGTTGGCCTGCAAGAAGGCTGGGGTCGTCGGCGCAACGCTGCACGACCTGCGCGCCAAGTCCCTTACCGACACCGACAAGCAAGGCAATGATGCTCAAAAGCTTGGTGGCCACGTCGACGCCCGCATGACTCAGCGGTATCTGCGCCTACGCGAAGTAGACATCGGGGTGCCCCCGACAATGCCTAAAAAATCCCTGTAGTATTAGACAATTCCCCATTGTCAAAAAGACAGCCCGAGCTAAGGCCCTGAATGTCCGACCTCTCCGCACACACCCCAATGATGCAGCAGTACTGGCGGCTGAAAAATCAGCACCCTGACCAGTTGATGTTTTACCGCATGGGCGACTTCTACGAGATTTTCTACGAGGACGCGAAGAAGGCCGCCAAGTTACTGGACATTACCCTGACCGCGCGCGGCCAGTCCGCCGGCATGGCGATTCCCATGTGCGGCATTCCTTATCACGCCGCCGAAGGCTACCTGGCCAAACTGGTCAAGCTCGGCGAGTCGGTGGTGATCTGCGAGCAGATTGGCGACCCCGCTACCAGTAAAGGCCCGGTTGATCGCCAGGTGGTGCGTATCATCACGCCCGGCACGGTGAGCGATGAAGCGCTGCTTGATGAGCGCCGCGACAATCTGCTCGCCGCCGTACTGGGTGATGAACGCCTGTTCGGCCTGGCGGTGCTGGATATCACCAGCGGCCGGTTTAGTGTGTTGGAGATCGCCGGCTGGGAGAATCTGCTGGCAGAGCTGGAGCGCTTGAATCCGGTTGAGTTACTGATTCCTGATGACTGGCCGCAAGGCTTGCCGGCTGAAAAACGCCGTGGCTCGCGTCGCCGCGCGCCGTGGGATTTCGAGCGCGATTCGGCGCTAAAAAGCCTCTGCCAACAGTTTGCCACCCAAGACCTCAAAGGCTTTGGCTGCGAGAACCTGACCCTGGCAATCGGCGCCGCTGGCTGCCTGCTGGCTTACGCCAAAGAAACCCAGCGCACCGCCCTGCCCCATCTGCGTAGCCTGCGTCATGAGCGCATCGACGACACGGTGATCCTTGACGGCGCCAGTCGGCGCAACCTGGAGTTAGACACCAACCTTGCCGGTGGCCGCGATAACACCCTGCAATCGGTGGTCGACCGTTGCCAAACCGCGATGGGTAGCCGCCTGTTGACCCGCTGGCTGAATCGTCCGCTGCGCCAGCGTGGCGTGTTGGATGCTCGCCAGGAATCCATTGCCTGCCTGCTGGAGCGCTATCGCTTCGAGAATCTGCAGCCGCAGTTGAAAGAAATTGGCGACCTGGAGCGCATCCTCGCCCGAATCGGCCTACGCAACGCGCGGCCGCGTGACTTAGCCCGACTACGTGACGCCCTTGCGGCACTGCCCGAACTGCAACTGGCCATGGCGCAGTTGGAAAGCCCCCACGTTCAGGAGCTGGCGAACACCGTCAGCACCTACCCGGAACTTGCCGAGCTGCTGGGCCGCGCCATTATCGATAATCCGCCTGCGGTTATCCGCGACGGCGGTGTGCTGAAAACGGGCTACGACCCTGAGTTGGACGAGCTGCAGTCGCTGAGCGAAAACGCTGGCCAATACCTGATGGATTTGGAAACGCGGGAAAAAGCGCGCACCGGTTTGGCCAACCTCAAGGTCGGTTACAACCGTATCCACGGCTATTTCATCGAGCTGCCGAGTAAGCAGGCCGAGAGCGCACCGGCCGATTACATCCGCCGGCAAACGCTCAAGGGTGCAGAGCGCTTTATCACACCGGAGCTGAAAGAGTTCGAAGACAAAGCCCTGTCGGCGAAAAGTCGCGCCTTGGCGCGGGAAAAAATGCTCTATGACGAGCTGCTGGAGCGCCTGATCGGCCACCTCGGCCCGCTGCAAGACAGCGCCGCGGCGCTGGCTGAACTGGATGTACTGAGCAACCTGGCCGAGCGCGCGCTGACCCTCGACCTCAACCGTCCACGCTTTGTCGACGAGCCGTGCATGCGCATTAGTCAGGGCCGCCATCCAGTGGTCGAGCAGGTGCTGACTACGCCGTTCGTGGCCAACGACCTGAGCCTGGACGACAACACGCGGATGCTGGTAATCACCGGTCCGAACATGGGCGGTAAATCCACCTATATGCGGCAGACCGCGCTGATCGTGTTGCTGGCCCATATCGGCAGCTTTGTACCGGCAGCCAGTTGCGAGCTGTCGCTGGTGGACCGCATCTTTACCCGTATCGGTTCCAGCGACGACCTGGCCGGCGGGCGTTCGACCTTTATGGTGGAGATGAGCGAAACCGCCAATATCTTGCACAACGCCACCGAGCGCAGTCTGGTGCTGATGGACGAAGTGGGTCGCGGCACCAGCACCTTTGACGGCCTGTCGCTGGCTTGGGCGGCCGCCGAGCATCTGGCGCAGTTGCGCGCCTACACGCTGTTCGCCACCCACTATTTCGAACTGACGGTGTTGCCTGAAAGCCAGCCAATCGTCGCCAACGTGCACCTCAATGCCACTGAGCACAATGAGCGCATCGTGTTTCTGCACCATGTGCTGCCAGGGCCGGCGAGCCAGAGTTATGGCTTGGCGGTAGCGCAGTTGGCGGGTGTTCCGGGGGATGTGATTGTGCGTGCTAAAGAGCATTTGGCGCGCCTGGAAACCACCGCGCTACCCCATGAGTGGGGCCAAGAACAGCCGCGTAGCGAGTCGGGTAAACCTTCGGTGCCAATGCAAAGCGATATGTTCGCCAGCGCCCCGCACCCGGTGATTGAGGAATTGGGCAAGATCAATCCCGATGATTTAACCCCGCGCCGCGCACTTGAACTGTTATATACATTGAAAGCACGCATCTAACGCCTTGCCCGCGCAAGCTGTTAGAATCCC